>Ga0116227_10001066_pt1 | contig 59106 bp, 32 predicted proteins | sample S1TSphgellanicum_FD_89693 | JGI IMG/M metagenome (GOLD analysis project Ga0116227, IMG submission 89693) | Host-associated microbial communities from peat moss isolated from Minnesota, USA - S1T2_Fb - Sphagnum magellanicum MG | ecosystem: Host-associated > Plants > Peat moss > Unclassified...
AATTTCAACAGTGTTTGTGTTTAAATTTACCCCCAAGAGGGCCCCCCCCAGGGGGGAACAAAGGGGGTGGCGGTTTTTTCTGGGCCCTCCCCCCCCCCCCCCCCCCCCCCCCCCAACCATAAGGCCTTGGGTGAACCAGCACCCACGCTGGTACCCTGGTAAAAATCCCGACTTTTTTTTAAGGTTGCTTCTCACCAGGATAAATATCCCATCCTATCTGAGTCTGAATTTAACATTTCCTTGGTTGAATGTCGTCGCTAAAATGCCTAACTCAAGAAGGTGAAGGTACCAGTGTCGCTTCCACCGGAGGGTTCCATTTGATTAAACTCATTACTCTACAAGTTGTAAAAGAGTGCATGTCTGTACTTAACCAGCTGATGAGTACCCCCAGCTCCTCTGGTACACTAGATCCTTTTTAGGGAGAAGTTTACATGATCTTGTTAGCCCCCCTCATCCTACATTAATTATTGAGCTTAATCTATATATAGGGTTGACTTAGTGATATCTTTGTTGTTATCCCAAAACCCCCTGAGGAGAAATTCTGATTCTTTCTTTGTCTAGAAAGCGAGATTTTCTGTAAGTATTAGCCCAAAGGCAAGGGTGAGTTGACTAATCGATATCTAACACACTCAAAAACTCCTGAAAAGCAAGCCCGACAATGCGGTTTTGGGTGGTCGGGAATGTTCGAACCATAACCGTCGTCGCTAACAACCGTTATCACCCCGAAGTGGAGTCCAGCAGAAACAGGGAAAATGAGTATGATATGCTGCCCATTGTTTGAAAGCCAAGCATTCCATGTGAAAGATTTATTTATTTTTTGGACACTAATTAAGCCTCGTCAAAACAAACTCATTACCTATCAAGGGACTTTTTCAATGTTTACTACTATACAGTGGTGTATACTTTATAGGTACCCATTGGCAACAACCATAAACTACCTCCTCATCTGAGCCTACATTTAGTTGACATACACATTGATTCATGTTAACTATTGTCCTAATCAAAATCAGTGTACTAGAGAGCTTGAAGTATTAAGCTAATGAGACAGGTATTGATTAAGTCAGGCTTGTTTTTCCCAACGGTTTGGACCGCGTGGGGGAGAGAATATTAAGATCCAAGTTTCCAGTTTTAACCCATTCTCCTCGTAACTTATAAGAAGGTAAAAGAGGAGGTGACAAACCTAAGTTCATTAGGGTATTCATCACTAAGACTGGGAGGGGTCAGTTCTACCTCAGTGGAAATTAGACATGCGGCATCATCAGTTCATTTGACATTGAGGTTGTACTGACCCATACTAGTTGGTTACCGAAAACCCGCACCCCCCTCACCCAAGTGCGACTTGCACCATCAGATCCTACATTGAACAGAGCATATTGGATGTGCACGGTAGTGTAGTGTAATTCCCCATCTGGACGTTTGTAATGCTGCCTGGTCTGCTGGACCATCCGGATCATCTCATTTTTTTGGATGGTTGCAAGCAGTTGTGCCTTTCTTTTGGCTGGCAGCATGATGAAACCCTTGGCTCATCAAAGGCATGAAATCATGTGAATAGTAACTGGATGGTAGTAATAATGACCCTTCTTTTACCTTATTTCTCTGTTTTCTTAGATAGTCTGTCTTTTATACCTTTACTTTTAATTAAAGGTATTTTCACTCACTTTTGCACAGATTATTACTTCGTACTACTCCTCGGTAAGTATTCCTGCCGTATGTCTGTGGGACCCCCCAGTTATCAATAAGTGAGTTTTAAAAATAACATCCAGCCTAATGAGTTTTCGACCTTCCTCTCCACCCATTCCCCCCCCCCCTCCTTCCAGTTCCTAACTCAAGGCTTGGCTTCTGATCAGCTTCTTCATATGCCAGACAATTTGGCATGTCTGGTTTGCGTATGTATTGAGGACTTTATACATACATAATCGATTGTAGAGAGAATCTGGTTAGTGTGGCAGTGCCATACCATCTGATGAGAGCTCCCCAGTCATATCATGTATTCTGCTGCCATCTGACATTTTCATACCTCCTTAACTCCTTTTTGCATGTTCCTGGTCACTGGTTGGTGGAACCTCATAACTAATGGGGTTTTTTTTTTTTTCTGGGTGTCCCATGACCAATAAACTAGATGCTCCCAGACAATCAGATATGTCCGGTAACTGGCTAGTTACTATGAATAGTCTCAATGATCACACTCCTCAACTATTCATAGTAACCTGCACACTCTTGCTTGTTACCTAGTCCTTAGCCTGGCTAGGGTGAAAATGCTGGGACCTTGACATTAGTAAGAACTAATCAAGAGAAAGTCATAGGCGGGGATCTGCCTGATTTGAACACCTTTTTCTCCTGGAAGAGCAAAACAGCTTCCCCAATCCCTACCACCTTTGGCCTAGAAAAGACGCCACTAGTGCATTTCTGCAGCCTATGGGATGCCTCCCCTGGAATAAAGACTTTTTCAAGGCATAATCTGTTAAAAATAGCAGTTTACTTTTCTCAAAAAGGTGGCACATCCCCCAAAGTGGCCACCTCCTTCCACGAGGCTGAATTCTATAATCTAAGATGTCTAAAAAGTGGCAGAATCTGCCTTGAAAATCCTTTATATGCATAATAAGAAAGCCCAAGAATGCTCTTCTTCTCTAGCGAACATGTGCTGAACTCCTTAGAGCCTATGTGCCTTTCTATACCGATCTTACCTCTACTCAAAACTTTAGTTGTAAATCTGACCCAATTCTCCTCCTCATCCATAGGATCACAAAATCAGCAGTTGGATTCAAAGTTGACACAATTAAAAATCTTTTGTAACAATTTCAGCCAAAATCAAGCCCACTTGGATGCAATAGCAAACCCAGGGTGAGCTTATGCGAGGCTGGGTAGGTGTTGCCCAAGGTTGAATCCTAAGTTTCACCAGCCTGATAAAGAATCAGAGATGACACTCTAGCATGCATCCTTATATTGCAAACACACTAGTTGCATACATGTCAAGAAAATGCATTTATTGATGATGAAATCTTGTCAAACTTAATACCCTACCCTGTGATCAAATTCAACAACCAAGTGTTGAATTGGATTAATTTTAGACCAAGGGAGTTTTTGGCACCTCAAATTAATTTTTTTAAATTTTTGACACATGTTAAATCCTATATTTTGACAACTTGGACAAGGGATGGTTTGAAAATAATTTTTGGGCATGATTATCATGACATGTGTTAAAGGAGGATGTTGAAGATTGGGATTTAAAGGAGCTTTTAAAGAAGAGTTCAAAAATAATTAGCAAAGGTTTTTTGGGTGATGATTGTGACATGTGTTTAAAGAGGATGTTGAAGACTAGAACTTCAAAGAGCTTTTTTAAAATGATGAAATTGCAGCATTAATGACCAAATGTGTTGGAGTTTCAAATTTTGTGTTATTTCAGGATTGTACTCTTTGGAATTTCATACTATGTTTTTGTCAAGTTAATTTTATATAATTATCTTTGAAATTTCATGTGATTAAAAGTTTCATGTGTTCCCACTTTGAAACATATGGATACAACAATTATTTTCACATTTGTCAATTTGAAATTTTCATCAAATTAGGCAATGTTTTCTTGAAATTTCTTACACTTTCAACATTTTTCCCTTGACAATTTTGAAAATCTTCAACATCTCAGTTTTTTATTAATTTTCGTCAAATCTAACCATAGGGTAAAGTAAAAGGAAAAATATCCACTTGGAAGGGAAAGGGAGGAACACAAAAAGAAAACCGACATCCAACCAAGAGACAACACCTATTAATGCAAAAGCACAAACGAGGGCTAAAAGAATTATTTAGGTTCTAAACTCATTGGTCACATGAAGCAAATCCAACAAGGATATGAATGGAGAACCTAAAAGAACAAGCTAGAAGAGGCCTCCTAAGCAGCAACAACATGCTTCAAGATAAAGATGACCCAAGTTTTGAAGAACCACTTACACCCTTTGTCTACAAAAATGAAAATAATATTGAAAATGGAGGGTTTCAAACAAAGCTTTTAGCTAACCACACCACATTTGCAGAATGATGAAAAAAGTCATCAAATTGCTAATGAAGGAACCCAAATACCTCCATGGCGAAAGGGAGAAACACATCCCTAAAATGTTGATTGTGATATAACTTGTTTTTTGCATGGGCCACAATTGTTGCAACCATTTGAACAATGGTTGCTTGCAAAACTAAATGTGCCTAGGTGGGGTTGACCTTTTATTGATCATGGGAAGCCATGTAGAAAAATTGATGAGGACAATTGAAACATATCAATGACAAGAAGCTTTTATGTTATGCCTAGTGTAAGAAATGAAACAACATTAAGATGAATGTAGGATAAAATGTATGTAGCATTTTAAAATTGTGTATATTAAAGTTTGTTCATTTTTAACAATGAACGAATCAAAATAAAATGAGATGAAAAGATATAACACATTTTGAACACAACAAATATAAAGGTTCCATTAATGACAAACCAACGATGAAGCTAGAAACCCTAAACCTTAAAAGAGTAATGGTTGGAGGAGATGCAATGGATTCCAAACTTACTATGTAAAAAAGTAATGGTTGTAAGAGATGCAATGGCTCATGTGGTCCACATTGAAACTTCCAAACTTACTATGTAAAAGAGTAATGGTTGTAAGGGATGCAATGGATCCATTGCATCTTTTACAACCATTACTCTTTTACATAGTAAGTTTGGAAGTTTCAATGTGGACCACATGCAAATGGAGAATTCTCATTTATTCATTGAAATGCCTTTGGGAATCATTCTCCAAGCTAAGAACGGTGTCTTGAAATTTTGAATTACAATCATATCTAGAATTGCAACAAATCAAAGAATACAAACCCATATTTTAATATTTTTCATGTACCAAATAGTGTAATTTTAACATGATTTTCCTTTTCAAATTATGTTAAGAATGCTAGTAATCCTTGGATAATTATGTGTCATGTAAGTTCAAAAAAAAATGATTCTCAAAAAATTAATTAAATCTTATTCCTCTTTGAAATATTTCCATATTCAAGAAAATAATTCAATTGAAAAAAATTCCTTCTCCAAGTTGTGTTTTAAACATTGAAGATTCCTTAGGTGTCCAAAGATTCAAAATTAAGAAACATCTTGAAAGAAATTCTTTTTTGCCACAATCATAACTAGGGTACCTCAAAAGGAACTAGGATTCCAAAACTTTAAAGTCCTAAATACAAAGAAAATGGTTTTAGCCAATTTTGATTGTGTGACAAATGCAACTTAAGTTATGTGTACTTGAAAACATTTGAATTTTGTAAATTATGTTTTTATATAGCATTAGTTTACATCTAGATGCTTCATATGTGCTTCACAACACATTAAATAATGTTCATTTATTAATCCTTATCCTTGTAGCTTAAAAATATTTGAAAATTTCATTTTTCAGACATTTTATGAAAGGTTTAAAAATTGTATATGGTGTAGTTTTCATTGCATTTGATATCCAACAACATGTATATGGTGTAATTTAAATTTGGTGCAATTTGGCGTAAGTTTACTAGTCCTATTGATTCCTATACCATGTTACAAGAATGTTGCAATTCTTATGACCATGATTAATTTTTATTTCTCACGAATCTTAAGGACATTAATTTGTGCACACAATTTATAAATTGAATTGTCCTTGTGTTCATTGGAACTTATAAAACTCATTGGTCATGTCGAATTAAAGACATAATATAAAGAAAAAACACAATCATAGTTGAATTTTGTGAATTGGAGTCCTTTGTAGTGTGACATTCCTTTTTGGGTACCTTGATTGTGACTACAACATTTTTACTTCCAAAATTTACCTTTTTAAAAAAATGAATATTTCACTTTCTAGTTGTCCTTTATCAGATTTAAGGTTTATGTTAAGTTAGATTTTTTGGTTTCCTTTAATTTTGGCATGAATTAAATGTAAATAGTTGTGGATATTTTCAAATTTTGTTGAAAATGAAGAAAACCTTGATGTTGATATCAATTATAACACCTAGAGAAATCATTGTTGAAATTTTCAACATGGGAAACCAAAATTTAAAGGTTGGACTACCTTATAAAATAATATGGCTTATAACAATTATTGAGATCAAGTTGAAAGCTTTTGATAAAATGCAAAACCAATTCCTAGCTTGTTAAAGTTTGGTTAAACTATCCAAGGATTTTGGACCAAATAAGCAAACACTTATTTCATACTCAAAACATGGAAATTTTTAAAAACAACATATTAAGTGTTAAATGGAAATGGTGCAAATGGAAAATATTCAAAGGAATATTATGGACATTAAACAAAACATCCATGTAGAATGCCATATTTAACTTGGATGTTTTTAAACTAAAAAAATAAAATTTACGTGCTTCATGTTTTTTGGAAGGTTTGTTGTGAAATGGTAAATATAAAAATTGGAGAATCCAAAGTGACAACTAGCATTAAATAAAAGATAGTAGGGTGCAATACATGGTGAGGGCAACAAAATCACAATTTTTATGGAGGCTAATATGATAGCCCCATTATCAACAACTAAGTGATTGCAATAATAATAGCATGCAAGTACATCAAGTGTAATCAATACACTTGGTTTTTTTTTTAAATATCAAAAATTATACTAATGTTATAAGTCTTTAATATGTTTACATGACAATGTTTCAAAATATTATTGGAACATATGGAACAAATTTAATGAGTAGTAGAACACTGAAAAGCGATATAACTAATGAACTTTTGTTATTTTTGTCATTTTGAAATGACTTGAATTGCTCTCAAATTTACATAATTATGAAAAAAATTATGAATTCGGAATCCAACAACTTTTGTAACCAATCCTATTATACCACATCATCCTACAAGCAAACCCATTGCTTTCTAAATAAGCACTTAAATAGGCAAGTGTGACTCCATTTATCTTGTTTGCATGTAGAAATAAACATTTTGTACATTGGAAATATATTGATATCACATGCAAGGGATGAGGAAAAATAGCAGGGGAGATGTTAATAGCTTGACTTTAGGTTGTAAACAAATAATGTGAATATAAATCCTTTAAAAAAAAACTTTTTGCAATACCCATTATTGATTACAATGATTATCAAGAATAATAAGAATCCATAAAAGTTTATAGAATTTTTTTTAAAGATATATATTTCCAAAATGTGGTAAAAAATAGAATCTACATGAAACAAATAAAAAAATGAATAGTTCAAATTAAGATAATTCATATGGTGATGATGGTTTTTCACATGTTTATTGTAATGCATCAATTCTTTGGTCCAACAACTAGAAATTAATGCAAAGAAATCCTTGAATAAAAGTTTATGGATTACTTGATATGTTTTTTATGTTTGATTATTTCTTGGACAAGTGATTTGTAATTGGGGCTATAAATTCCAAACACAATTAATAGAAGCAATCAACCAAAAGGCCAAAACAATTTATAATCCCCAAAAAGGAAATTACATAGATTTATAATTTAATCAAATGTGCATCCAATGAAAAATGTTAAACATAAATGTAAGAATGTTTTATACATTAATTTTTTTTGAAGTCAATTGCATTAATTCATGCATTCTTTTTGGTTCTTGAAAACCACAATTTGAACAATTAATAATGTTACTTTGAATGACCCAAAAGGACATTTACATACTATCAAATCTATTTTTAGATATTTCTATTTACTTATTATGACATTGTTTAATTGTAGGCATACAATAATGCATTATAATTGTAAATGTAATAAAATTATACAACTCAACATTTTTTTTACTATTAAATAGTCATTCTATGAACCCCAACTATGAGTAAGTGCTATTGTAGAAGATTAAGTTGGCATAATGTTTTAGAAGGCCAAGTTGGTAAAATATTTTTAATGTTGTATGGGTGGAAAGCTTAAAAAACCAAATTTGCAAAAAGTTGTAAACACTTGGTAAAGCTCCTTCGAATTTTTTATGGAAAAATATATAACTAAAAGACATTGTTGGCACCACCCATGAATTTCATAAAAACAACTCAAAACGTATGTAATACACTTCTATCTTAAGTCTATCCTTGCATTGAACCTTGCCTATTAATAAAAGCTTCTAGATTTTTTGTTCATTGTCAAAAACTTAATCAATATTTTTTGTCAAGTCTTATACACAATGTCTTTGAGTCTTTATCTTATCCTTGATATAATTTATCAAGATTGCTAATAGAACTACTCTACATCTAGATGCATTGCCATGGAAGATTTCATTGTCACAATGAAATAAATACTAGAGTTGTTTCAGGGTGTTGACCTCGTCTTATTAACTGAAACTTGGCACTTCCTAGGCTAACATTTACCACATGTTGAAAGGTTTGACTCACTTATGGTAACATGCACTATGTAGTTGGGAAAAACAAAAGCAATAAAACATAGCGGGGGGGTTGTTGTTTACTTTCATAGCCACCTTAGCCCAAACCTGTCACAGCGAAAGGAAGGAAGCCACGATTCTAATCTATGGCTACGAATTAACATGGGTGTTGCCCCTGACTTGTTTATTTGCATGGTGTACGTTGCCCTTGTTGGTTCCAAACACAAGAGCAAATCCCTGTTCAAAACTTGGTAGCAGATATTGCTAAAGTTTAAACTCTAAAGGGCATAGTACTATTGGAAGGGGATTTTAATGTGCGTACTGCAACACTACCAGATACCATTGACACTAGCGACCTTTGTGAACTGTTACATGCACCTGAGCTTGTTGAAACTAAGTAACCAAATGCTGTGATTAAGCAATAGAACCATGATGCCAATGTTGACGGCTGGGGCCGCGAGCTCTTGGACCTATGTTGTGATGTTAGGTTGCTTATCTTCAATGGCTTGACACCTAGTGACGAATCAAGGGAGTTCATTTGTTTAACAAATGGGGGGCGCAACACTATCGAATATATTGTTGGCTCACTTACAGTTTGGCAAGTTGCTACACACCTTGAGGTGATAATAGATGACATGCGCTACCGCGCGATGGGGGGAGATTCTAACCACATGTTGTTGCGCCTACAGTTGAACATCAATTACAACTTTGTTAAACCACAACGTACGGTGGTAACAAATTTTTTTTGCCTAAGTTCAACTATGATAAATCAATAGTTGAAGAATATTAGCTTGCCCTAACAGCAAGTCTTGGAAACTTGTGGGTTATTGACTCGATTGCGCATCTAGGGCTAAACGAGTTAGCTGACCTACTGTAGTAGTGTGTGAGTACTGTAGCAAAGTCTACTTTTGGTAGCAAGCCTTCAGGAAGTTGTAGAAAGAAACACTACCATAAACCATGGTTTGACGGCGACTGCCGTACAGTGAAACTTGAGCTGAAGCTCTAGTTGAAAGCTAACCCTGATTCACATGCTGCTAAACATCAGGAAAATAAACTCAAAAATTTATTAAAAAGGAAAAGACTTTTATGGGAAACTGCAAAAACTCAACATATGTGTGCGCTTGTTAAGGTGGATGCACTTTCGTTCAGGAAAAAGTACCGGCCAAGGGCACCCATTGTGGACAATATTAGTGCAGCTACGCTTTTGGAAGGCTTTCGCGGGCTAGTTAACTAGTCTCCACCACCCATATGGCTGCGAACTAATCATTCAGCTTAGGTGACCGCACCTCTCCACCTAGCCACACCCTGAACACAAATATCACACTTGTTGAACTACTTCAAGTGCTAAAAAAGTTTAAAAAGAATAAAGCTATCGGTTTGGATGGTATGAAAGTTGAGTTCATTTTGGATGCGGGAGAGTTGGTACACATGCCACTATTGATAGCGTTCAACTACTTTCTGGTGGAAGGCTTTCCAGAAGCCCTTTCCATTGGGGTGGTCCATGTGCTCTTTAAACAGGGTGATGCCTCCAAATTTGACAACTATAGGGGGATAACGATTGGGCCTATCCTAGCAAAGTTGTTTGCTATGATCCTTGACAAAAGGCTGAGCAAGTGGGCTGAACAACATGGGCTGCGTGCCAAGGGTCAAACTAGGTTTCAGAAATATTATCGCACTATTGACCAACTTTTCATATTGCAAACTCTGATAGAACAGAGCAAGGTAAAAAAGAAGCCACTCTATTGCTACTTTGTGGACTTCAAAAAGGCGTTCGATATTGTGTCGCATGAAGTGTTGTGGCAGGTGTTAGCTAGCCTTGGGGCGGAGGGATGTTTCTTGCGATGCCTACAGGCGATGTATGCCAAGGATATTGTACACATCAACCACCCAAGCGAGGGTGTCACCTTCAGTTTCAGGTGCTAGCAAGGTGTGAAACAAGGTTGTCCTTTCAGCCCCCTATTGTTTGGATTATATTTGGATGCCTTAGAGGGGCGTTTAGATGACAAAAAATGCGATGCACCGGCCCTAGCAGATGTGCACATATGGTTTTTATTTTTTGCAGATGACCTTGTTCTAACATCGGAGTCAGAGGTGGGATTGAAGCAATAGTTAAATGCACTCCAGCAGTTCTGTGCTGAACGTGTAATTATAGTGAACATGAAAAAAATAAAAGTCATGGTGTTCAATTCTGATGACCCATGCCAGGAGTTTGTGTCTAAAGGTGATGTTATTGAGCGTGTGTAGACCTTCAAATACTTGGGGATCCTGCTCAAAACCACCCCGAACTTGGATAGTGTAGTGTAGCATTTAGTAGCTGCCAATAGGTGCTCGCTATTTGCACTGAACCGCCGTTGTGCGAAGCTACGTATTATGGACGTTAAGCTACGCTATGACCTCTTTGACACGTTGGTGCATTCCATAGCAAGCTACGCCTGTGAGGTTTGGGTGGACTCTAAGAAAATAAAAGCTATTGAAGTAATGTACCAAGGGTTCTTCAAGTCCCTACTCGTGGTGCGAAAAACAACTAACACGTCCATCGTGCTGGCATAATTTGGCAAATTCCCCTTTGAATACTTTACATGGGGATAAGCACTACTATACTATAACCGTGTGAGCACGGTCATTAAAGACTGCATCTTGGGAAAGGCATGGGAAGCCCAACTCATTATGCTTGTTGCTAGAAAGAAATGTTGGGCTGGATCTGTGAAAAAATGGCTACTCTAGAATCAGCCCCAAGAAGTGGTAGGTTTTTTGCCTCCGGTTCAATCACTGCTGGAAACGACGCCTCAGCTTACAACGACCCGTGCGCTCCAAGCGGAGACTGCTCAACTGCCACTGGGAATAGTTCCTGGGACAACACACATACATTTGACCCGTCTAACAAGGGTAAGAGGTTGGGCAGGAAGCAAAGTATTTTGTTGCAATGCGCACAACGTACGAATGGGAGCTCAAATGGCTAAGTTAACCACGCTACAGCTAGCATAGTCAGTTCATGGTAGATCTACGACGGGAGGCTCGATCACCTAAAAGGCTGGGGCCCCACCCCCTCTAGGTTTTCCTCACACAATGTTAAGTGTAAAAAAGGGTGAAGGATAATATGTGATTGGTTTTCATTGAAAAGCTCCTTACCGACCGCGAAATTGGGACCAATGTGCAGACAAGATACTTGCGCTTCAAGGGTATGTCGTACGAAAGTGAAAGTTATTTGTGTGACATCACCTGTGTTCAACTACGGAAAGTTCTGGTCCGGTTTCGGTGTGGCAACACGTAGCTTGAGGCAATGCTAGGTGCGTGGAAAGGCATGCTATACGCAGAGAGGCTTTGTCGAGGCTGCGACTTGGGGAAGGTGGAGGATGAAGAGCACTTACTCCTTGTCTGTCCAAATACACAGGAAGTTAGGGAACATTTTTGTTCGACCCTGCGCTTCACCCACACGAACACTCTTGCTGAACTCATGCAAACTACGAACACGATCGCCCTCGCTAAATTTGTGACATGCTGCCAGTACCAAAGGACAATCTGTCCTCCATGATCTACCTTTCATCTAATGGACTCTTTGGTCCCAAACGGACGTAAAATTGTAAATAGTAAACAATAAACATTGTCACAATGTTGCAACATTAGATAGTTTTCAACAACAAATTTAACAACTTAAAAAAACTAACATCCAACTTCAAACTAATCAACCTCAAGTTTTAGCCCTATCTTTATAAGACCTTCAATAACAATTCCAAGAGCTTTGTAGAAATCATGTGAAGGATCTCATGCTCAAAATGCCAAAAGTGAAAATTCTAAATGTGCATTTTGGAAACAATCATGTGTCAAAACTAGTTTTTGGAAAGATGATAAGAAAATAAATTCAAATCCTTCACACAATTGTGAATATATCTTTTCATCCATCAACATATCCCATAGTTAAACAATGGCTAACAATCTTATGCAAATTGATGTTGCACAATTCAAGTTTTTCAAACCAAACAAAACTTACAATCATGATGGCAACAACTTTGCATGTATTGGGGAGAGCCCATGGATGTTATGTAAACATGTCCAAACCAAAAGCATATAAGATTCAAAAGATGTAGTCCTTAGTGGAGTGGAAAACAAATTAATTGTCCAATCTCAGTAGGAACCTTATGATTGAATAACATTACTTTAGACAAAATAACAGGTTTTTTTTAATTTTACAAACCATATAGTTTATTTCATGATCCTTGTAAACATACATATTGTAGAACCCATGATACATGTGGAAGCCTTAGTAGATAGTGGCACAACTTGCTTTTGGAAATGTGACCCATGATATTCAACCTTTAGAGGTGGCATACATGAACTAGATTCAAACATTGTGTTTAACGTTGCCAAGTGACTATTGAATTTACTCATCCTAGGACTTTTGCATTCAAAATCTACATATAATTTGAACATTGATTGGCCAATAGGGTTTAATTGCTAACTAAAACAAAGATTTATTTAGCCAATATTCATTGGATCTTGACAACATTTTTTGGAAGTGGCAAAGAATGGCACACCCTTTAGTATGGCCATTTCAAGTATAATTCCATGCCTTTCTATAGATTATGAATGTTCTTGTAAATTTTTAACACATGATGAACAACATATTTAGAGAGTCCTTTAAGAACTTCACGGTCATGTATTTGATATTTTCAAAGGGTCTAGAAGAACATGAAAAAGTGTACATTTTGTCTTCAATAAATTTTAGAGAATGGGTTAAATGCAAAATTGGAAAAATGCATTTTCCATCATCATAAGGTCAATTTTTTTGGCTACATCATCTGTAATGATAGATTTTCAATGGATTCAAACCATTGGTGATTGCCAAATCCCATCTTTAGTTTAAGATGTCTTTTTGGTTCTATCACTTTTTGGGATTTGCAAACTCTATTTGTGTTTTTATTAAAGACTACTCAAAGTTTCTTGTCCTTTTAACTCAAATTATAAGTAAGGATAAATTCAAAGTTGGACAATGATAATATAGAAACCTTCCAAACATTGAAAAATGCAAGTCATCACAATTCCCATTCTAATCCATGTAGATTAGATTTTTCCATTGAAGCATATGCTTTAAACTTTGCACTTGGAAGTCAACACCATGTTGTTTCAATATGGAAGTTACAGAAATTATAGTGGCTCCTAGTGCATCCTATTGGATTTCATTTGAGGAAGATTTTAATAGTTGAGGGTGAATGGAAACTATAATTCCTTTTGGTGTCACATTGATGATTTTTGTCGGGCACATTATGTTCAAATGTTATGGCAAATAACATAACTTAAAATTTGTCAATTGAAAATTGTTTTAAGATTAGCAATTTGACTTTGAAGACGTTTTTAAAATTAGTTTTTGAAAACAATGTGAGAAATATATTCATTTTAATCTTTTTTCATTTCTTGTTTTCTTCATTTTTATTTTTATTTTTATAAAATTTTGTTATGATTCAACAAAATGTATTCAACTTCTAATGTTCTTTTCTTATTTGGGTTTTTTTTGGTAATTATTTTATATTTATCTTAACACATAATTACTTCTCCTACAAAACATCAAAAATGCAAAAAACAAAGAAAATCACATAAGAAAATATTTATTTAATTCAATTTTGCAAAATACTAAGAAAATGTTCATTTTTCAATAATGAATGTTGAATGTTCTTTCTTTTAAATCCATCTAAAATCCAATCAATCTTTAGAACTATATTTTTTAAAAATAATTTAAAAGTCAAATAGAAGTATATGACTAGTAATTGGCTATATTATTAATAATTGACTAGTATAATATAGTCAGTAACTAACCAATATTCCAATTTGATTAATGTTAATTTACATATAATCTATACATAAACAATCATAAATTTAATATCAATTAACATAATGCATTCATTCTGATCAATAGTTGGTTTTTGAATTTTAAAAGTATGGACTCTAGTTGTTTATTGGAATGTCAAAAAATGAAGGTATTCATATTCAATTTCATTCCAACTTTTCTATAGTGACTAAGTCCATTGTGTTAAAGGAATGAAATAATAAAGTCATACGTGAAAGCCTTTACTCTATAACCTTAACCAAATTTTAGTTATGGACCTTTTAAAGGTCAAAATTAGATTTGTTTTCGTAAGTCCTTATGAATTAGAGTTTTATTATTATTATTATTATTTTTGCTTGAAGCACATTTTCTTGAATATTTAGAAAATGTTTTGTTCATATGGACTTTGTGGGTTTTCTTTAAGATTTCCTAATTGCATACACCATATTAGATGACATTGATATCTTTTCATGTAGGTTTTAACCTAGGTTTGGAAGAGTTGAAGGTTCACAAGTGGGTGAACATTTGGTAGTGAAATAATACAATAATCCTATCCTAAAATGTAACAACCATGTTCATTTGAAAGGGGCTTGCATGCCACGGTGTACAAATTTTTTTATCACAATTTGATAGTTTTCAATACCTATCTAAGTTTCGGGCATCATAGTGAAAATTTGAAAAATAAATTCACTAAAATTTTGTAATAGATGATTGATTTATGTCCTAGTCTAGCATTATGTTGTGAAATCAATGCACATATGCATGATATAATAGTCCAACAAAGCATTATGTTGATTTGCAAAGCCTTGAAGCATTTATGCAATTCTAGAAAAGGACTAAGAAGAAGTGCTACACTTAATGATAATTTGTCCATGAAATTTTACACATACAAAAAAGAGACCATAAAAAACAATCTTCCCTATCAACATCTTCAATTTTTCTTAAGGTCATGGAGTTTAAATCAAATGATTTTACAATATTCATTAATACATGATGGTATGATAATGTTAATGATTATGATTGTTTAAAGTTGAAAAATGTTCTTCCATTGAAAATTTACTTGGGCTAAATGTGTTTTTAATCATTTGAAAAAAATAAAATGAATTTTTGAATTTCTTAAATAATTAAAAATTGTTGTTAAATAAGGGTTTTTTAAAAACTTGTGTTAAATTATTGGTATACATTTACAAAAATGCACACTTATGATTCAATTTCATATACATGATTCTTGTGACTTCTTTTAATTTTGAAACCCAAATCATTATTTATATGTGATCTTTAAAATAAATTAAAGTGAATGAAATTTTATTTGTTGTTATTTTGATACTATATGTAGTTCCAATTTTCAAACAAAGTGTGTACACCATATCATGCAAACATTTTTTTATGGATTCATATGGGATTTGTAAGGATTGTATTTGCCAAATGAGACACTCTATATATTACATGCAATCTTGATATTATTTATGAAATTCATGACAAACCACTTCTAGCTATCATTAATGCATTTCAAGGAATGGTGATTTTTTTGAAGGACTAGTGAGTAACATGTAGTCATGGTTTACATTGACCATAGTAACCATGAATATTTTATGAATTTCTGAGTATTTAATCATTGCTAGGCAAGATGGAACATGTTTTTATTGTAATTCAATTTCACAATTGTTTATTGGTTGGGAAGACAACGAATGAAACCAAATTTGTTCATTTCTTATCCTTAAACAAGTAGATGTTTTTGACCACCAAAAGTCCATCCTTTTGAAACTTAAACATTTATGTCAAGTATGTCATTTTAGAAAGCAAGACTGTTATCAACATGACCCTCCTTGTTCACAAATGCACAATAGCCTTGAAAATGACTTTTTGGCCAAAAAAACTTAAGACAATGCTTATGTAACCTAGTCCAATTGAAGTAAAAATGTTCAAATAAAAATTGGTGTAAAGTTTTGAAAACATGCCAAAACCTTAGAGGGTTCCATTCATTATTACATAACATGATTTTTATGCTAGTTTTTATGATTAAAATTTCAGTCATGATGGAGAGTCGACAAAACTATCTTTAATGAAATTGGACTAGTTGTTTATGCCAAAATTAAACTAAATCTATTGATTGAAATGATTAAAACTATTATTTGACAAGATTGTATTAATTTTTAAAAAATAGTAAATTATGGAATAATGTTTTTTTATCTTGATAATAACAATATCTTTTAAATTTTTGATTTTCTTGGGATTGAATCATGGACAAGTCCAAAATGTAATCACATTGGACTTAAGATGGCAATGTTGACAATTTTTTTTTGCTAGGGTTGATTGTTGATAGTTTGGTGAACTTGGGGCAATTTGTCATGATAATGTCATGATCACCCAAAGTAGGGTTTGAACCCTAACCTCTTCAGCCACTATTTTAAACTTTTACCATTTGACCACCATTTCATGTGATGATATAAATTATTATCACAAAATATATAAACATTCATATTTTTTGAATATTGTGCATTATAATTTTAACATAATTAGGTAATTTCATATTGAAATTGATTACACATGTACATATTTAATATCATAATAATAATTATTAGTTTCATAATTCCACTGAAATTTATAATTATTTATAATTCCAAAATTATATAAAATGTATTACATTAATTTTATTCATTAGAAAATTAAATCAACTGAATTCTATAATATTTCAATTCCAATTGTTAAAACATTACATTAATTTTTATAGTTGACTTGGGGAAAATTCAAGTATTAGAATTTAATTTAAATTCATTTAAGGAAATACTCAAATGAAATTAATTTCATTTCTGAAATTACATAATTAAATTTTAATTTTTAATTTTCAAAATCTTAAAAACAAGTTCAAGTTTCAAATGTACATTAGTTTTTTTGTGGGGCAATAATTTTTTTAAAATATTAGTTTTAACTTCCATTTTCTTGCATGTCATTTCATTATATTTGAATTGTTGTCCCACATTTTTATTTTATGTGATTCATTACAAATGACAAATGGGAACATGAAATCCAAAATATACTTTCATTTGTTTTATTAATTCAATTTTTTTAAAAAAATGATTAATTTAGGAATGCCAAATCATCAATCATATTTAGATGATTGATTTCAATCACAATAGTGAAGTTGCACAACTCCACATGGTTGTCATGTGCATACGCTACATGTCTAACATAATGTCCATTTTGACTAAATATTTGATTTGTAAAAGTCAAAACAAACATAATATTTTAGTTCAAATAAATGCATTTACTATATAATTGTTTTAATTGTGATAGTCCCTAGCAAAAAAACCATGTTTTGTAATAGTATGGAATAATACATATTTAAAGGTTTTAAGGTCAATGTGAAAGCACATTAGGGTGGCCAAGTTTTGACAGATTAGATTCCCTTTTCAAAGTTTTTTTTAGTGTAGTTAAACATTGGCTTAAAATATGAATATTTAGATTATATTGAAAGTAACATTTTTTTCCATTTCCAATTTCAAGTCATGATATTATAAGACATATAAAATATATAATAATAGAAAATTTTAAAAATAATTATTTTTTAATGTTTAAAAAGGCTTTTAAAATAATTACAATTTTTACAATTTTGAAAAGTCCATAATATGATAAATTAAATCACATTCCATTCATTCAATGGATCTTTAGTTTTTAAAACATAATTCATCCAATATCCCAAAGTTTCAAACACATAAGATTAACTCATTATACTATAAAAAATCATATCTATGAGTTTTACAGGGTGTGACATAATTTGTTGTCAAGATTCAAAAGTCCATTACTCATTAAATATTTAGAATTTTGATGGTTTTTTTGCATTTTTTAAATGCCAACTCTTTTAGCAATACATATGTGAATCCCTTTTTTGATATTTCAATGAAAATATTAACATTTTATATTTAAGTTTCAAAGAGATGTAAGAAAAATTGCAAGTGTGACACTTAAAAAGGGACTGCATAGTGTGCTTTTACTTGACACTACCCCTCAATCTCATTAACACAAGTCATGACATATGTAGTGCATTTATATATCAATGCTAGCCTTACTATATCATACCAGTTTTTCAAAAACTTCTAGATTTTCAATTCATTGCCAAACATTTAGTTATTATCTTTCGCCAAGTTTACACAAACATTTATTGAATTTTTACCTTTTCTTACAATACCAATAATTACATAAAAATGGTTTAATATGTAGGATATATATATATATAGAGAGAGAGAGAGAGAGAGTTGTCCAAATTGACATATTCAAAACATGTAATTTGTTTTATATGGATATTTTTGGTTGGAAGACAAATCCATGCCAAAATGTTGAAAAAATCATCATGCCAAGAAATGAACAAAAGTTCCCTAATTATTGTTGTTTTCCTCTCTTTCAAGTGTTCTTTCATATTTCTTTCATTCTAGAACCATTATTGTTATAATATATATTGTACTTTCCATTATGGTTTGACATAAAATAATTCTCAAAAGGGAATGTTGAAAAAAAGAAGACTACTAAATACTTGGAGAATCAAACTCATGATTGTCCAAACCATTGGTTTTCTAGGTTTTTCTTCATAATCGGAAAGCATAACCATGTATTTATATCATTAAAACAAATCAAAATGGTTATTTGGATGTCGTCATCAAATGGTTACATGTTGTATAGGGTAGTTGCAAACTAAATTGGATGAAATGGACTATCATTGTTGTAAGTTTTTTGTTATTATTGCATAAAATTTTAATTATGATTGGCTATCACTAAGAGTAATTCATTTATGTGAAGCTACACATGAAGTGTTTCACTAATGAATTTTTTTTTAATAATAATGTCTTGGGTTCATCCTAGAAATATTTTCTATGGAATGTGCTAATCAATTTAAAATTGAGTGTAAACTTTTATTTCATAACATTGTATTTGTATAATGTTTTTGAAACTTTGAAACATAAAACTTTGAATGTTGATAACACTTAAGGCCAAATACTCAAGTTAAAAAAATCTTATTTGTGACGATATCTAATCATATTCAATTTTAAGTTCTTAAAATGGCAAAGTTTTTTAAATATTAATATTAATATTTTTCAATACCAATTATTATTTAAAGTGTTTAAGAAGGAATTGAAAATGGTGGCCCAAATTTTAGATATGAAATTTTTTAAAATTCTAACATCATTTGAGCCAATTTGAAATTCATAAGGCTTAAAATACAATCAAAATATAAAAGATAAGAATTTTCAGAAGGAATTATGAAGTGTCACTTTTGGTCCACCTTCAAGTGTTAATTTTACCTTATATTGCATAATTTTAATCAACTTGGCCAAATATAAATGTGGACCAAGTTCTTCATGTATGGAACACTTCAAAGCTAAAAAATACACATTATAACACCACAAGTTATGCATAGAATGTGAATTTGGGACTTCAATCTACCATCATTTAACTACTTTAACACAAAAACAAACAAACATTGAGTTGAACAATGAATAATAAAATTAAAGAAAAATCATTACATGCAACCATCGTGAGTTAATGTAGTTCCTAGTGAACAATTAATGTCTTGTAATCATATTACATATAATACTCACTAATGTGTGTATTGATATTACAAAAACATTGATAACAATAATCATTAATGTGTACAAAGATACTACAATGCCATTAGTACAAAAGTGTCATTAGATTATCATTGCAAATTGTAAGTCTAACATACTCACATATAACTAATGTTCACAATTAATTGATTTAATAACATACAAACATAACAAAATTCAAATCATTGGAAAGTGTAGAAGAACATGTAATTCAAATTTGGCCATAATCTAAGTCACTATTAACTTAGACACATATCAAAAATACTAAAACCCAATGACACATAGACAAGGGAATTAAAAGAGAATATCATTGATGGATATTTCAACTTTGCAAGCACATTACATGACACAATTGGGAGTGTCCTAAAAAACAAAGATAGTTGACCTAAAGAAAATGTTCATACATATATATTAGTCTTTAGAACAATAATTATGGCCCCTTTATTTGGACTAAGACTAACACATTAGTTTATAGCCCCTAGAACATTAATGTGTTAGTTTTATAAGACATTAGTCCTATAAACAATCATTAATAATCTCCATTGTTTGAAGTTTATGAACATTATGTCTTCAAACATTTGTATTGTTATCTAATTGGGGCATGTTTTGGGTATATCCTTGGAGTACACCATCCCCATCATGTAAATTAGACTAAAAAAATTAAAAGATACTCTTTGGGGTGTTATTGATTTCAGTATCTTTCATTTGAAAACACTCCAATTGTTAATTTAAGCTTTTTTAATAGGATTTTGAATATTTCTTACTTTTATTTGATTTCAAGGTTCTTTGTTTGTTTGTGCCATTTGAACCAACCTCTTCCAAGCCTAACTATGCCAATCTTTTTCCCTACCCACCTACATGGATATGGGAAGGTAAATTAACATGTGTTTTACATGTGCATGTTAATTTGTATGAAGATACATGTTTGTTTTGTTTGTTTGTGACTACATCTTAACCCTCTTGAATTGTGGGAACCCTTGTTGCTCTTTTGGTACCATTGGAAGGCTCTTGGCAAGGTGGTGCGCATGGTAGTTGTTTACATTTTTCTGACAAACAAAGAAAAAATAATTGAAATTAAAATGATTTTCATACTTGAAATTAATTTAAAATTAAGATTTTGGTTAGTTTAACAACCTACCTCTTTTAAGCTTAGAATGGTGAACATGGACATGAAAAGACATAATTTTGAAAAATGACATAAATAATAATGAACTATTTACAACCATATGGGAACATAATAATAAAAAAAAATAGGTTCAAAAGAAAGGGAGGGGATTTTGCTTAGTTTGGAACCTAGCCTAAAGGGGCAAGGCATTACATTTGTATTTTGGAATAGATTTCAATACCAATTTGTTATTGGCCACCATCCACCATGCTAGTTTGCACAAAGGAAAATATATGTTTTAAATTTGTATTTCCCAAAGCTATAATTTCAATGACGAATAATCAAAATTGGTATATGGGGGATTTTTTGGAATCCTTGATATGGTCATCCATGGACTAGTCCAAAGACAATTTTAGAAATAATTACCTCATTTTCAAGCCTAACTACTTCATTTCTTTCTTAATAATTACTTCATTTTCCTATTAACTTGTTTAATAACTATCTCCCACCTTTCCTAAGAACTACCTCCATCTTATAACTATTTCACTTTTTTTCCTTATCCACCAACATGGATATGAAAAAAAAAAATTAACATGTGTTTTTTCATTTCCATGAAATATATATTAATTTAACTTAAATTTGACATTGGCATAAATAATGATGAATTATTGAAAACCATATGAAATTTTTAAAAAAAAATGAAATTGTTGATTGTCATTGGTAGTGTGAAACAATGTGGAGCCTAAATTTTTAGAATAAGAGGTGACTTGTTCATGATTTTTGTCATTGAGTTAAAATGTTGGAACTTTGTTATGTATTGATTATCTTTTAAAAATGATATTGTTCATTTTCTCTTAGAAATAACCAATGTGAGTAAGTTAACCCAAGTACCAACAGCAAAGATTTATGTAACTTGTTGCATATTATGGTGTGGTTGGTTGTGAACATTATTAATGAGAATAGTGTACACCCATTCTCAATTTGCTTAATAATCTTTCAAGAAATTCTTAGATTCTATATGATGGAATCCATTTCTTGAGAATTCCATCATACAGATTTTGTGGACATGTTGAGATTGAATTTGATAAGGCTATTAATTGCAAATTATGTGTTTGTGTATGGTTGATTAACTTATGTGTCGTTGGTTCGAAATTAAGAAAGAATAAGAGAAAGAAACAATAAAAAAGTAGTAGTTTTGATTTTAGAGTTTATATCTTTGGTGGAAATTGTGTCAAACATTATTTCATAAAATTTTTATTGATCATTGAATAATATGGACTTTCCATTTATGATCAAATTGTTTTAGGATGTTTAACTATGTCTATAATCAAAGATTTTACGATCCATATTATTATGAGTTTGATTCATTTAACCAAAGGGGTTATGAGAAGACACTTTAATTCAAGATGTATCACAATTTTTTAAAATTAAATCTATTCAGTTTAAAATGTTAATGTTGTTTTATTTAGAATTGTCTAAGTTCCATAGCTCAAGTGATATTAAAAAGTACCAAGTATTGATAATTCCCATGAATCATGGACAATGTGTGGGGGTTTGAACTTTGAATTGTTCCCCCCAAAAAATCAACAATTGTGTACATAATATTGTTTTGATGTTTAGAAAAATTCATACACATTATGGGCTTCACAAGTTCCAAATTGTTGGGTAGTTATGAGATCCATTCAATCAGGATGCTTCAGATTGTGTTCTTTGTGTCCTTGGAAAGCTCTTGATGAGGAGGGGTGCATGGGCTTGGTTCCATGACGTTTGAAGTTTTTGAATATTCAATGATTTCTTCACTGAAAATTAAATTAAAGTGTAGCTGAAAATTTCGGAGGAATCGGAAAGATCTTGATGAGCAGGATTTAGTGGAATTAATTTGGTAAGATTTGAATTCAGAATGTGGGAGATATTTGATTTTAAAGTAATTTCTGCCGCTGAAAATTTAAATAAATTCCAAAAAACCAGGTTTTGGAAGGAAAAATTAGTTGAGGACGTGGACGAGTTCACACTTGGGCCAATGGCACAGGCCACACTAGTGTTGAGTTAATGGAGCTATGGACTACCTGTATGAGCAAGGTGTACTTGTAGAGAAGCTATGATGAACAATGTACAAACATGTGAAGATGTGTAAAATGATGATGGAGGTTGACACAAGGGGTCCTTGTGAGTGGAGGAGGGGCAATGGGGGAGGAAGAGAGTGGTGACAAGGCCACACAGTACGTTGACATTGCGAAAAGTGTGGGTGAACATCAAGAGATTACCATATATATGTTAACAACAATTTGAAAGACCACTTTCTGGATGACATTCCATTTTGTCGGATGGAAAATTTGTACTTTAACAACATCAGGAATCAACTTGTGATGAGAAAGATTGATGTGTGCCCTAAACCCTAAAACCACTTCTTACACCATGTCAGATGCCAGGTCATAATTTTCATGCTATGCATACACCAGGTGTGAATACGGTTGGTTGTAACACTGACTTTGTCTCTAGCCTGGGTGTGGCCAGACCATTCATTATAATTTGTGCAAATTTGATTTACATGAAAGTCCAAGTACAACACCTAATTACTCTATCTCCACTTATATCCTTTGCTCAAGTAAAAGGCGAAACCAGCTCATTTAACTTACAAGTGGGGAGAAGAAGGCCAAAAGAATTAAGTAATAAGACAGGAAATTCTTTTCAAGTGCACAACAAATATTGTAAAAAAAGTAGCAGGCCAGTGACAGCAGGCAATCATGCACAGCAAGTGGAAAGAAGAACTGCCCTCACAAAGCAATTTTTACTTACACAAGTGCAGGAGGTACAAACTTTTTAGGGTTTAAGTTTTTAAGAAGAAACTTTTTTAAATGCGTTGAAAGTAACACATGGACCTGGGTTTTATTATTATTATTATTATTATATCCTTTTGAAGAGCCTCTAGCCTAACACATAGTTTAGCCTTATTTCACAGGATACAGGGTAATTCTTTCCTTATCAATTTTGTAATGTGTCTAAAGTGTGATTGTCCATAAGAAAATGTAGCCAAATTTGGCTATAAACAAGGTATTACAAGTTTTTAAAGAAATGGCAATGTACTGGAACCAAATACAAAAAATTTGGAGATTTTTTTATTAAAAAAATTGGCAATTGAAAACTCCAAAACTCATTTCATTTTCTCATAAATTTTTTTGCTCTTTGCAAAAATTTTGCCAGGAAAAAAAAAGGCTGGTAGAGAGAAGGGGAGAAGTGTTTTAGCTTCAGCTGTTTCACACTGTTTAGCATCAAATACCCATGCAAAAGAATCAACAAAAAAGCCAACAACACAAAAAAAAAAAAAATTAAACAAAAAACTGATCATAGGGGGCTCAAAATGTAGAGTAAAATATTTTATTTTATTAGTTCAGATTGGATCCCAAGAAAAAGCTGAGAAAATCAAACTAACTCATTACTTCTTAAGTGACCTCTTTATCTGATGAAATACTTTCATTATGCATACATAATAATAATAATAATAATAATAATTCATTAATGAATGAATACCAGCAATGATGCTTCCATCCTCCTGCCTACTATCATTTAACATCAGTGGCACAGCTCACCCACATGTCCTGTGGGAATCCAAGTACATCTACAGCTATACATTTGTATAAAACTACCTTGGGACATTGATGTAAATCATCCATCACCTCTTCAAGTTTCTTTAATTTATTGATGTCTGTAGTTAGTACGTCTGTACCAGGTTGCCCCCCCCCCCCCGGGGAAATTTGTGGTGTAGCCAACTGGTGATTATCCATCCACAAGAAGATTTACCCAATTTTGGCTATGGACCATATATGAAAGTTTTAAAAACATTAAAAAGTTCTTCTATATTTTGGCTACCTTGCTAGAACCTGTTCTAGCAATAAGGCGATTAAAATTATATATATATATATTCGAAATGTGGCGAATATTAGGGTTTTTTTTTTCACAGAAATCCTTTTTATGTGTCCAAATCATATTTTTCAGGTTTAAAAAATCAGAAAACTGGCCAATAAAAAGGAACACTAATCTGTACCTAGTTTCCTCAGTTTTTGTTTCCCCCTTTTTTCTCTTTTCCCTGATTTTATATTCCACAAAAGTGACTTATTTTTGCCCCCCAAAAAAAAAATTACTATGCAAAAACATATACTATTTCCCAAAAAATATTTCCCAGCTGATTGCAAATTTTTTAAAAATTAGCCACAAAAAAAGAACCACCCATTTTGGCCTAGTGAAATGTGACTTACTCACAGAGTGGATGCTAACTTGAACTACTAGCACAGACACAAGTGGTACTAGCAACTAGCAAAAGCAGCAGAGAAAGGGCGCTGAAAGACATAACATGATCAACGTCAACCACACCAGTTGATGATAATGGGTGATTCAGGACTGGGGGGGGGTTACAGAGAGCTTCAGACAAGCTCCCAACTGTGTACTTGTTCATAATTTACCATCATCCCCCTGAAGCACAGAGAACACCTTCATTGGTATGTGATATCATTATATGTTATTATTATTAATATTATCATTATTAACATATAATAATGTATATACTTATATATCATTATTAACATATTGTTAGTATAGTATAATAATATATACTATTATTAGCTGCAGATAATAATGGATGAGAGCCCCAGTGATTTGTGGGTACGACTAATGTGGATGAAATCATGGCTGTTGGATATCCAGTATCTAGGGATGTAAATGGGCCACGACGTTGAAGGGGGGCAATAATGAGCACGTCTATAAAATGAAGGGAAGCGAAAGAAAAGCCGCCTAATCTGCGACACAGAATATTTGCCTTATTCACACTTACTTGTAATTTACTTTTCCTTTTTCGAGAATCAAAGATCGTCGGCTTGCAATGAAGGGATGGATGGAGAGCAAGGTCTTTTTATTTAAAAAATTTTAAATTTTAATTTTAGAATTAAAAATAGCAAAACTAGTCGAATTTCTAGAAAAACAAACTGTCCAGGAAGCTTTCCAAAAAAAATTTGTGGGAAAATGACAATTTTTTTCAGAAAAAAAATCTGTCTACATAGAGCAAGGTTTTTATCTTTATTTCTTTTAATTTTTTAATAAAAAAACTCAGCAACAATTTCCACAAAACTACAAAGTTTAATAAAATTACACTAGAAAAACACATTTATCCAGAGATTTTAGTCGAAAAAAGAAAAAAGAATCTCCCAAAAAAAAAAAAAACCAATCACTGGTTGAGACTTGAGACTCATGAGGCCCCAATTTGTTGGTCTTGGAGGGGACTTTTGTGGGGGGATTAATCTGAAATATTCCGCATTACAAAGAAAACACAGACAGAAGTTCAGTATATGTAAAAATATATATATATATATATATATATATTAGAGATAAGAATGAAAATGTATTAAAGTGGAAAAAGAAAGAATCGACGGTACATACCGCAGGGTAAAAAAGCGTACACCGTACAAAGTAATCAAAAGTAACAACAGCGTGGCTGATCTATTCAAGTGGTAGGTAGGTAGGAAAAGTCAAACGCGTGTCGGAGTCTATCTCGTGGCGTTGTTTTACAAAAAGTTTTTACCGGCTCCTTCAACTTATTAACTATTCACTCCTGAGTCCTGTCTGTGTTCATTATACTAGTGAAACCGATGAGCTACGTAGGTAGGTAAGTAGGTCGAAGTTAGTATGTACATACGTTATTAAAGTAGGTTATTAAATAACTAAAGTGTGGGGGCGTGGTAATAACGACTAAATCACCTGAGTGAAAAAAAGATTTCCTGTACCATGCATGCGCCGGGCGCGTGTGTTTTGTTTTGTGATTTATGTGTCTGGTGATTAGGCGTAGGACACTGTGAATATTTTTTGTTCAATTTTGTGATTTAGCCAAATCCAAAAACATCCAGTCAAATTTGGCTATATATATATATGAATTTTTTTCTAAAAAAGGTTATCCTTTTATATTTCTTGCGTACCTAATGGAACTTATAATAAAATTCTGGCAGTTTGAATCTTTTTTCCTTGTAATCTGGAAAATTTGGGCTATTTTTTCGTCATTAAAAATCTTTCACATAGGTCAAAATCATATTTTCACATCAAAATTTGGAGAAATTTCACCAATTGAAGAATCACTACTATGGCAAGGCCATAATCAAGTCTGGACCCCACATTTTGTGAATGTCCCTCATTGATGGGCTTTATTTTACCCATTGTAAAACATGAGGTGAACATCATGAGCTTAAAACAGATGCAAAAATCACAAGGTGTATGAGCATAGGGTTCTTACACCTACACCTTAAGAGTTAGACAAGTCAAGAGAGATCTTACACCTATCAGTAGGCATAGATTACCTAGTCCTTTTTTTAGGAGGGATAATCAAGGTTAGAAGGTGCCCTCCAAATACAGTAGGAAGTTTCTTGGAGTGCTTTTACTCGAATGCAAAAGCACTGGCAGAAAATGTTTTCCATTTGTATCACGAGGAAAAAAAAAGAGCCCTGCTGCTTTATGTCTTGGAACTAAGGAGAGCTTTTGAGGAATCAAAAGGAGGGTTTGTTCATGAGGTCTTTAATTGGTGAAATTTGGCCAACAAAATTAAAAAATGAAGGTGATTTTGGAGGTTTTCAATTGCCAGAAGTGAGAAAATCATCAGATTTCTATACGTGGTTTTCAGTGTGCAGCCGAAAATATAGAAGGATGATTACAGATTCGTATTTCATATCCAGATTTTGGCTAATCTTCCTATGGATAATTGTCACTTTTTCTGTATGTATGATCCCCACTTGGCTACAAACAAAAATTCCTGCAAAAGCATTGCTGGGACTTGCAGGGTTTTTTTATTAAAAAAAATTGTGATGTAGCAGAACTGGCAATCATCCATAATATAGTTTTGCCAAATTTGGCTATGAACAGGACATGAAAGGAAAAAAACGTTTAAGATTTCTTCACATTCGTCGCTACTTGCTACAACCCAATAGAGAAACCTGGCGAGATTTCAAGAAAAAAACTCTAGAAATCTGGCGACTAGAAAAAACCAAAGAAACACTTTAAAATTTAAAAAAAAGCCATATTGAGTTTCTCTAGGCGAAATATGCTAAATTTAGCCAGAAAAGAAGAAAAAGAAGAAGAGGCTGGCTGGGAATGGGGGAGGTATGGTGAGATATTGTGGTATATGATGATGATGATTCAGGGTGCATTGGGGGTAGTACTGCATTTTATTATTGGATTGCAAATCCAAGTGCACAGACAGAAGGAAGAGCGTTTATAATAATAATGAATGTTTTTTTGGTCTGGATTAATGATCACGATTTCCCTTTCAGTGGCCAGGTTAAAAATTATGGGAAAGAAAGAAAGAAAGAAAGATAGGGTTTAGGGTTTAGCCTAGATAGAGGCTAGAAGGTACGTACATAATGAAAGAAGAGGGGATAGATAGTGAGGTGGGTGGGGTAAGTAATAAGTAATACTACTACTCAATACCAAAATACTAGTAAATACACTACCTAGTTCATCAGCACGATCATAGAGTGCAGGCTACGATGGTGATGTGAATGTTGTTGTTGTTGTTGTTGTTGGGTGGGAATTTGAATGCCCAGTTTGGACTCTAAAGTAATGAGCACGGGTGTAATGTTCACGTTACATGGATGGATGGATGGAGGTTGTATGGGTGGCTGGAGTAGTAGTAGTAGTAGTAGTAGAGATGAGAAGAAATTTGTGGGTAAAACTTTAATGGTGTGTATAGTAGGTAGGTATAATTATTAATCACCAGGCGCACCTCGTGAGTGCAGGATTTGATTGACAATGAAAATCAGACGTGACTATCCGTGGGGGTTTTGTGGGCGAGGGGGTGGGGGGCATTTATTTGAACTTATTTTCCAAAAAATCTTTCTTATTAAAAAAAGAGAGGAAAAAAAAACAAAAGAGCCTAGAGGGCCGTGCAACCCATAATTCACTTCGGCTTTGCACCTACCTGTGATGTGATGATCAATTGACACAAGGTCAAAATGTTAATATATTTTTAAATTATTTAAATAAATTATTTAAGAAATGATTAGTTACTAAAAACTCATAATCCATGATCATATAGATTGTCCATGAAATCATTTTTATTTTTATTAATTTTAAAATATGAGATTTGATTTTCACGTATTCAAACATTAATTTTTTAACACCCATGATATCCTTCTTGATGTTGTTCATTACTTTAAGAACAATTTTTTGAAAACCTTTTTGATATCCATCAATGTTTTTCCTATGCTTCCTTATAATCCTTGGTTTAGAATATATACAGAATGTAAAATATTTTCAACCCTAGTGCTCACAATGTCCCTTATTTATTTCTTGGTGTTTTCCAACATTATATCCAACGCCTTCCGTAACGTTTTAGTGCCTTCTATTTCTTGAAAAAAATTTGAATTGTGTTCAATTTTGGTGTTTTCAACATGTTTATTTGACACCCTTATTACTATTTGTTGTCATTTTGTTTTCCTCCATTTGTCCTCATCCTTGGTGTCATTTGAGTATGTTTTTATTGTTAAAAAAGTTTAGGTCATTTTCAAACTAAAACATTCTATTGATTTGAATTTTGACTAGGGATGTTAAAATTTGGAAATGTTTGCATAGTTGACATCCCATCTTAGGACCTTTCATGAACTTGGTTTAGCAACAAGCACAATGGTTTAAAAGTTCAAGTTTTTTTGAAATGATTGATCATGTCTTCACTCATTTGAAGAGATCAAAGTGAAAGGGGCAATACATTCAATTGATGTGAAAAGAAAAAACAATTAGAAGGGGGAAAAAAAAAATGTTCAACCCCCAAAGTCATTTATGAAGGTGATATTAAAAGATTGTCAAATGCCACCTCCCATTAAACATTAATAATTTTGATGTCTACACTGAGTTTATTAAATCTAACTAATTTCATAAACATAACATTGATAAAAAATAATGTAAACTTGTTGACAACTTTGATCAAATGTTTTGATGGATATCATTTTCAATGTTGATTTGAATATGTTTTTAATTTTGATTTAAAAGTGTCCATTAAAATATTACCAAAAAATAAGTTCAAACATGTTGTTCCTTTCATATGAAATAAAATGTTAGAAATTTAGAACATCAAAGACAATTTACAATCATGATGTATAGGTCAAAAACTTTAATCATAATTTTAAGTTTCATCTTTCAAAACATAAATAATGTATTAATTAATAGGTAATTAAGCTTTAAATGAAGAGATAAAACAAAAATGCACTTGAATGTGAATCATGCATTCTTAATTAACAATGTGCACAAAGGAATTTCAAAGTCTTCAAAACTTTGATGTGATACATAATGATAATAGGTTGAAAAATATGTGATTTATGATTAACATGCAATTGATTTAAACAAACTATTAAATCTTTCAATAATGTAGAAGTTGAAATCAAAAGCTAGATTTTGAACATGGGAGGATTATATATATATATATATCAATGTCAATGTTAAAAAATACTTGCCCATTTCAATTTGCACCGAATTTGCAAATATTGATGAATTGTCCACAAATTAAATCACTTCTTTAAATTTCCTTTCCTTTTTTCTGTCATTTTTCTTTGCTTTCATTTTTCTTTCTTGTAAAGCTACTAGGTTAAACAAGTCATTCATCTTCCCACACATTTAATTCAATTGATAACACAAGTCAAAAAAAGTTATAACCCTCACAACATATTCATGGGATTTAAAAAACACACATGATTTACTAGATTCATAATATTTTCAAGATTATTTAAATAATTTTGATTAATGTAATACAAGGGAATATTTTACACATGTTTATAGAATAAATAATGAATTTTGACATTTTCATGTCAAGATTTTTTTTTTAAATTCCAAAAGACCATGCATTTGTTTTCATAAAAACATTTTCTTTGAAAAAATAATTTTTTGGGTAAATAATGTAATTAGTTTCAAACATGCCAATGTATTGCAATAATATAAATTATAAATATAAAAATGACATCCATGTACAATAAATCATATGATAAACAAGATAGATGGTTTTTTTTTTCTAATAGGTCATATTTGCAAAAGGGACAAGGATCATTAGATGAATTTTACAAAACATAAAAACCAATTTATCTCATTAGATTGTGCTTATTTTATAGCAAAAATTTTATCTTTTATCCAATTTTGCAATGTCCATATAGTTCTAAAAGTACCTATTAGTTTCCCAAAAAAAAATAGATTCATAAAATAGGAAATCATTAATTTTTATATTCTAAATCTATTTAAGATTTATCATTAGCAATGACATTTGTAATGAGGACATTGCTAGTTATCTACCCATATAAATTAATGATATATCAAACTGAGTTATTAATTAATGAATTAAAAAAAACACTAACGAAAGGATCACAAATTTAATCAATCATGAATATATAGAAAGATCATTTTTATTCAATAAAATATTCATGTAAAAAAATAATTATATATTTATGATTGGAAAATTTGGATTGTCAAACATATCATTATCACAATAATTGTTAGTAACAATTAATTTTGTCACAAGACATGCACACGGTTATTTTTATTTATTTATTTATATTATGTATGCAATCATGCAACAATGATAAAATGATATTTTGTATGTTTCGTAAACACTCATAAATCCTTATTTAATTTGTTGAAGATAGATTTTAGGAAAAAAAAATGTCAAATGTGAATTTCAAACATAATATTATTCACAAATATACCTCTTCAACCATTATTTGATCAATGTTTTTTTGTATTATTGCATTTTCGAATGGTTTTATCTTTTGTTTCATTTTGGTTAAATAATTTAAGAAATATGTAGGTTTTAAATGTTAATGTTTTCTTTTTTTCTTTTGAAAGATGAATACCCATGTCATTTAAAACATGCTTTAGAGGTAATAGGTATGAATGGGTTCATTCATAGATTGTGTGTTATATAGTAATGATGTGATCTTTAAAACTCAATCAAATTATCAAAACACATATCAAAATAAAATTTAAACCAAAATAAAAGAACCATAAAAAGAACATTGAGGAAAATAACACATGTTTCTTTTTTTGGTCCATTAATTATTTCAATAATTTCTTTTCACATAATGCACAGATGTCAACATCACTTGGTGTGCAATATTTTAAGTGAGTGCAAATTACAATGAAGGAAAAAATATATGGGCATGCCCAAATATTAAAATTTGAAAACTCATTACATGTTCATATGTTAATGACATGAAATGTTCAAATAACTTTGATAAAGATGAATTTGGGCGAAAGGGCAATGATGATATGATGCAACATGTAAAATTCAATAAATCTTTATTTACACCAAGATGAAAAGCATTGAAAAAACAAGGAAACAACAAATATCATTTGGGAGCAAAAACAAATTTTGAATGTTGAAGTGAAAGACATTAATTCATTTTTATATGAAGTTGAAATCCATTCAATGTATTTGAATTCAATTTAAAAGTTTGAATTCAATATCATGAAATCTAAATTCAATTCCAATTCAACAGTTTTGGATTAAGATTTAATTTAATTTAATTTTCATTCAATTAAAGATAAATGGTATGCAAATTGGTAAAAAATGTATTGAATATCTTCTTGTGAATATGTTGGAATGTTTTTTTAAAATACACAAATTTGAAAAGACACATTTCCATGCCTTTTCATTTGGGAATGGGTTAAACAAATTTCAATTTGGTATTATCCAATGTATAACAACTTGATGAACCTAAAGTTGCCCTACCTAAACCAGCTCCAATGAATCATTGTCAATGGAATTTTATTTTCATAGCAAAATTAAATAAAGCTTAGAGGACCATGAAACCCTTAATTCAGTTTATTTTCATATACAAAACAACTAGTAGTGTGATGAGAAACTATTGTAAGTGTAGAGTATTTGGAGTTAAATTTTTTCATTTTTTTGAAAAAAAATTATTCACCACATTCTTGTCCAAATTTTATTCTCATGTATAATTATTCCAATTTTGTATTATACAAATTTTCTTCCTTCAAAACTCATTTATGGAAGTTAATCACAAGCCTTGAATTTGTTTATAGTACAAAACTCTTAATTTAACCATTATATAACAACCAAAACAAGTATGTCAAGCCTTTTCCAAAATATTCAACCCTACATATATCCTACAAATTATTATTATTATTATTTTATCCTACAAAATTTCAAGAAACTCTTTACATAAAATCTCACATTTTTTGACAAAAACAATTCTATTATAAATTCTTACTACCACACCACTAGATGTGGGGGGAAAAAATCCTTTATATTAACCATCTCCAATTAGTGGTTTTTTTAATTTTTTTTTCCACCAAAAAAAATTGGGAGTTTTTTTTTCTTGTAAATATAACTAATTATGTTATTTCGTTGGAAATATTTAGCAAACTTTCAATTTCACAAAATTGAAAAGAGAAAAAAAAACACTTGTATCTGATGTTAGATTAATTTTAGACTTTAGTATTTTTTCATTAGTAGTCCGCAATTATTTTTTTCCTTCAACACAAATGAACTACAAACATCCTTTACATAGGTACTTTATCAACAATATTGATTTTGGAAGACAAAATAAGTGTGTTACAATTTTTATTTTTTTCTTATCTTCCTTTTATGGTGTTGATCATACATTCATGAAAAAAAACAACACAAGCCAAATAAGAAATCCAGTTATACATCAATACATAAATTGTTCTTTGTCAATTACAAACATTCAAGCTAGATGTATTGGCAATTTGAAAATCCAAATCCATGACACCTCCTTCCTTCTACACATCTTTCCCACAAAAAATGGGTTTCAAAATACAATTTTTCATAATTCATCATTAGGATGATGTACATTTTAAAAAATAGAATACTAATTATAACCACATTGAGGCCCCTTGACATAAAGATAATACATAATGTGGTTTCCATTTCAAGTGTACATGTATATGTTAAACTATGGTCCTCCATAACCTAAAACCCATAATTATGAACCTTCATTGTAAATCATAATTCACTTCAAATCATCACCAAACTAACAAATGCACTCAATAAAATAACTAAGTTCAATGGTTGTTTATTTGTCTCAAGTTTGCACATTTCGTACAAATTCCACAAGTTTTTCCAATACAACTAACTCATTAACATATAGGTTTTGCGCACTTTCAACTATTAAAAATGCTCGAACCCAAATTATTCAATTCATGGCACTTTCTTAAAAGTCTTTGGAAGACATTGCAATCACATTTTCAACACCAAGGTACCTTCATAATATGTCATTTGCACAAGCCATAAATCTTTTGTTCACCTTTTATTCACATATGTGAGCACTTTCTCAATTTGAAATAACACCTTTTGACAATTCTTTTTTTATATTTATCCGCATCAATGATTAATGACTTTTCAATATGTGTTTTGTTCATAATTATCACCTCCATTAAATATTCTATTAGAGTTTTAAAAGCCTTCTAACATTATTGAGTTGAAACACATGGCACAATGTTAAATATCTCCTTAAATAAAGGTGCAAAAATTATAACATTTCTTTTGACTAATTTATCCCATCAATCCAAAAAAAATTCAAACAACCTATGAGCAATAGGAGATTTTAACAATTGGTTCCAATTTCTAAGGTTTATTGTTGTTCCTTAGTTCAGCATAACATACTTTCAAGAAAGATAATATTGCAAACTCCAAAATAACATTTTGTAGGGTTGAACATAAGTTCACTTCATGTTGTTTTTTCAATATTCTTTTTAGATGCTCCATACATGTGTTTCCCAATTCATGTTATGGATGTTTACATCATTTATGAAGACCTTCACAAAATCATCCAATTATTCTTTGAACACCACCTTCATCATCTTAACAAGTATGCTTATGGCATTTTTCACACCAAACATTTTAGACAAATAGTTCAATATTCTTAAAAACCATTATGTGTTTAGTGTTTACAAGTGTCATTTTTATTTACATAAAAATTCATTCCTTATCAAGGACATTGAATCAAATACAATTTTTAAATTATTTCCACCCATTTTCAAATAGAAGCATAAGTTATGAGTCTTAGCTATTTTTATTTATTTAATGGATAGTAATCATTGTAGAATTGGCAACCCTCATCCTTTTGTTGAAGTAGTGATAACTTGCAAACACATCAATATTCTCATACTTCATTTCACAACTTTTGAGCTTGATTTGTAAACCATGAATGTCTTTTCACCTTCTTAGATATATTTCTCCAAGTCTTTTTTGTTTTCATGTACCCTTATTTTAAAACTTCATCCTTGGAAATTTCTTTCAACTTATCCAATGTTTAAAAGTTTGAATTAGCTTTTCACTTGCTTATTTTGTTTGCCAATTTTCTTAACAAAAATTGTTGGTGTGCAATTCTTCTTCCATTTTCATTACCAATTAACCTAGTTAGAACTATCATCACCTTCTTAATCTTTGGTAATTGAATCCCATCAAATTATCTTTTCATCTTTAATTCATTATAAACATGAGTTATTTTCATGTTTTATTTGTCATTTATTGTTCAAGGTTTTCATTTTCAAAGAATCCAACATTTTTGAGGTCTAGTAGGACATTAGACATATCCTAAGGTGATTATCTTTCATCTAAACAATTAATTTTCTCCTTTAAGCTTTTATCTAATTTTCTTTCTTATTGTTCCTTTGGTTCTTTTTCATGCTCATTTAGTTTAAGAATCACATATTGTCACCTTAATGGTTTTTCCATTGCTACTTCCCTTGGTTCTCATTTTTTTCTTTGTAAATTTTTTTTCCAACTTGTTTTCCATGCATCTAGTATCAATAGTTTGATGTATATTCCAAGCCCCTTCTAGATTTAAATCATTCCCCTTTCAACCTTGATTAAAATTTTTAACCTTAAGAACATATCATAAGTATCCATGTCCACATTAAAAAATAATAATCTTACATTTCCCCTCTTCAACTTTCACATCCAATCCATCAATTGTTGCTATTGCTTCAATCATTGTTCCATAAGTAGTTTTGTAAGATTCAAAGCTTATAACAAAATGCATTGGACCTAACTTTTCTATGTCATATTAATTAACATGATGGATATGGCAAAATTCTTATGTCTACCAATATTTTCATTTAGGTCATTTATAATTTCCACTTTAAGCAAAGTTTTACCATTTAAACCTAAGTTGCCCCCACATCACCCTTCACATAATGTAGGGTGTGGTCATACATATTTGTGTTTAATTATTTTTTTGTTATTCCTGCTAGTTATTTTCATTTGGATGTGACCAAGATACTTTTATTTTATTAAATCATCATGATAATTTCCATGGGTATTTGGTCTTTCTTTTGATAAATTACATCAACATCTATTTGGGATGTCTCTTTGAGTTTCCTACTTTTAAAAAAATTCCCAGCATTCACCTTTTGAGCTCTTTCAATAGCTTCTATAATTCTTGTTTCAACACTACTTTCTCCTTTCCACACCACATTCATCACAACAATTTTCTTTGGCAAGCTTGCTTGCATGCAATGATGTATTTGCGCCCTTTTTTTTGCATTGACCCAAGGCTATTTTTTCATCATGTACCAACACTTTAATATAATTTGTAAATGAAAGTGGAACTTTTAATTTTTGGGGGTTTCTTCTAGCACCATTCCTTGGAATAACCCGACACCACATAATCCATCCTTCAAATTCACATGCTTTTGTGTAATGATGTATTAAAGCCTCCATGTCTTTTGATCAATTAAGTTTCCTAGGAATTATATATGGTCTCAAAATCTTAAAACAACCCAATTATCTCAATTTCAAGAGTGGGATTTCAAAAGTTTCAAGAATTTGTCATTTCAACAAAGGACCTATTGGGACAACTAAAAATAATTATAAAGAAAGTCATTCTAGTAATATTTTAAAGAAGTCTAATCCATGATGAGTTTACAATAAACTTCAATGGTGTTTACATTTATATACTAGACTTTTGTTTCATTCATTTTGTATAAACTTAAGGGTTCCCATGAATTAGTATGTTTTTTGAGCATCTTGACACTCTTAATATTTGAACCTATTGGTGAAGAGTTAAAATGTGCATAAAACTTGAAAATTTTCACTAGAAATTCATATCAAAAAATCATTTTTGTGAGCTTCTAGTGGCACTTGATTTAGTTCATGTAACTTAAACAATCATCCATCTGAATATCAAAGATTAGAATAATAATCCCAATCAATATGTGGCAAATGTGAAAGGGCTTGACCGCTTAAGCTTAATGATTTCTTTTGTGACAAATTTTCACCATTTTGCACAAATTCCTTGTTTTTTTGAAAAAACAAGAAAAAAACTATAAAAAATTAAACAAATTACAAAAAAAGGCCACTAATGTTTACAATATGAAAAGGTGCTCAAGATTTTATACTTTCATATTTTGAATATTGCCAAAATTGGCTATATATATTTATGGATTATTTGCCACTTGAGCAACATCACAACATTGAAAAAAAATCATTTCTTGAGCCAGCTCCATATTGAACACACCATGTTTTGCTCTTTTAAAATTGATGAGCATTCCATTTAATGCTCTTATAAACATATTGCTTTCCTCATTTTTTTACACAATTATTTGAAAGACATTAAAAAAAACTCCCTCAACATTGCTTCCACCTTTATTACCACCATTTCTAGTTCTTTTATGTTTGCATATATGTTCACATCAGACACAAGTTTTTGATTTGTGACCTTAACTAAAATAGAAATCATTTCTTTTGTTTTACATTATAAGATTTCTTTTTAAATTATCATTTTTAAGCGTTCAAAATATGTCTTGTTGCTTGGGATTTGTTTTATAACTTTTGTTTTAGATTTGCATGTTCATCAATTCATATTTCTTTTCAATTAGTGCTTGGAAAACATTGCAATCAACAAGAAGGAGGTTTTTAAAACTAAAGTATTTTTCCTTTTGAACATATTTGGATTTACCACTTTAAATAACTTGTTTGTGTTTGAATGCCTGTTGCATTTGCTACCATTTCCTCGTGTTTTAATCCAATCAACTACACCTTTGTATTCTTCTCATGAAAAAATTCAGCCATCCCTTTTGGGTTAATCATCTTGTCCCTTCTTTTGGTCTATTGCCCATTATGATATATTTTGCCATGGTTTAAAAATCCCCAAATCAATATTCCTTCCAATTTTGTTTCAATTTCTTAAAACAACAATTTATGTTATCTCGTTATTGTTTTCTTTTAGTGATTTTTCTTTAAGAGCCTCAATATCCTAGATATGCAAAACAAGAATCAGAATTAACACTGTTAATTGGAGTCCAATGTATTCTACTATAGATATGAATGTCACTACTATTAGTAGTATGTATTTATATACATAATTGGGCCAAATAGTTAGAATTGGAATAGTTTTGTGATTTGTAGTTGTGGAGCTCTTTCCATTTGCCCTGACATTTCCCACCATTAACACCACTTCCACATTTGTGAAAATTCATTGTGAATTATTTGTTCTACCAGATCATTATATACTTTGTTTTTTTTCAAATCAACACCTATGATGACAAAACAATAATGATCATAGAATCATTAGCTTTAGATATCAATCTTGTTAATGTTTTACTCCATCAAATCCTTAGCACATCATTTTTTAAGCTTTTGAACTCCTATTCTTTTCTTCATATGTTGGGATGTGAATGTGGTTGGTATCCCTTGGTAATTAATTGTGAACTACATACTTGTTTTAAGATTGCATGCAATTTCCAAAGATTTGAAGACCATTGTTCCAATACCAAAATGAAAAAGGGAATAAAAAAGCTTATTGTGTACTTTTATGAAAATGATATTATAATTATTTCATAGTTTGAATGTGAAATATTCATATTGAGTGGTTAGTTTTAATTTAGTTTAGTTTAAATTCTAGACATTCTAGGAAAGACCTTATTCACGGTGAACCCATAAATATAATATTTGTAAGATCATATCTTTGTGAAGGAAGAACTTAATATTAATGTTTTGTAAGACAACTAAGGTAAGTTGGTTGTATTTATAGTTTATCATATGGCTTTTACCTTGAATTTTCTAATTAATCCTAATTTCAATCAATTGTGAGTATTTTGTTTATTATGAAGTGTTCCAATTATAGTTTTTAAAATGATAAAATCTCTTAGATTTACTATCTAATTTAAGCATTAAAATTGCTATATATATTACTTGTTTCAAGTTCATATGGTTTCAAAAAAAACTCCACAATTTCACTTTCTCAATTGTTCAGAAGGACTCCAACCCCAAGTACTAATAAAAGCTCAACTACTTCCTTTAAAAAGCTTCAAAAACACTTGCAACCAGTTTTTTCAATAGCAAGGTACCTACTCATGTTGTCTTCATTTGTTTGGCATTGCCTTCAAGATAACAAGATCAAAACTCTAGTCGTCAACACCCTCCTTGCTTGTCAAGGACATCCATGCAATTGCCCTTTTCTCATTTCTCCAAACCCTAGCTAGAATTTCATCATTTATGGATGAGATTATTTTTTATCATTCCACATTCTTCTGTAGAAAGCCAAAACATTTGGTGAAAAGTAAAATATGTGGGCCATTTTGTGGTAGGGTCCTTTTTTTTTTTTCCTTATTAGCTAACAAGGTCGGTGGTATTTGCCTACTCCTTATTTAGGTAATACTTACCACCTATTCTATAAAGGCAGTCTAAACTCTACTTATTATAAAAAAGCAAGGAAGAATTCGACTTGATACAAGTGGACATGGTTGGAGGGTAGGATGGAATGGTGGTCCATGTTCCAATTCACGAAATAACCAAAACAAACAAATCAAACAAAAGAATCTAAACCCCACTTCCCTCATAAAGCCATTTTCCTTTGAGGAAATGACTTAGTCCATCCCTTCATTTGTGATAATAGTTTTTTAATTCAGGAACAAATTATTTGAGATATAGTGCCATAGAATTTGCCTAGAAAAAAAACCTAGAATATTATAACTGCCTATAATTTAGCTTAGATTTGTACTCCAATCTTGTTGAAATGAGCTACTACCAGCACACAAAATCATTTTCTGCCATCATAAATGCCACAAGCAAGAAATTGTAGAACAAACTCCAGAAATTTTAGAAAAAGGAGCTAGACTACTCAAATTGAAAGGCATATACATAAATACAAAATGAGCAACAGAGAGAAGCAAAAGGGGACAAAAGAAGAAGAAGAAGAAATCAAGCAAGAAGAGTACCAACTAAAGCAGAGCTCAACAACTACCAACCACCACCAACAAGAAATTAACTGAAGAGATAAGGCAATCTACAGAAATTGAAGACTAGAGACTAGAGGTACAGAAGACTGTTCATGTCTCATCACCCCCAAAAGAACAACTCCTGAAATGGAGATCTAATAATTTGTCAAAACACCCAACAACTTGGTATGAAAATATCTTCTTCGTACATATACAACAAACAACAAGTTTGCTTTGAAAAAAATTGCACATACTTAATTAATTAGTTTCATGTGGGACATATTGACAACACGCCCATCCATGTCTGAACTGCTCTAAATTGTAGAATGCCAGTTTCCTCAGATGGGGGGGGGGGAAGGGTGTTTCTAGATACCTTATGGTGTAAGTAACTTCCCCAGAGCCAATACCAGTTAACTTCATCGTGTGGGAACCCAGGCTGGTTAGGCACCAAGGTGCCTAGTAATTAATTAGTTAATTAATTTTTTGTGAGTTATGTTGGAGAGTAAAAATAAATAGTAATCGACAATTCGGCATTACACTAAATAAATAATGCAGCTAGGCTATTGTGGTTGAGATCTTGATTCAGGTTTTTGGCATGGCAGGCACGTATTTTTTAGAATTTTCAGCAATTCCAAAAACTTATTATTATAGTGCCTAACTAGCCTCTTAGGTTACCAGGGTAGTAGTAGTGCCCAAGGCATCTGTGAAGTTGCTGCAAAGGCAGAAACCACGGGTGGGGGATTCAGGAAGGAAGGTCATTTATCTCAAAGAAAATGGGACACAAATCCCAGGGAAAAGGTTAGGGGGGCGGGGGGGTGGGAAGAAACTTGAGGCAGAAACGCGGGTAGGTAATTATTAATCTACTAACTGCTCAGTAATAGCCCATGTTGTACACCCTCACAGATTCCCGAGCAACTCATTTAATGAATGGCTGGCGTTTAGGGCATGCTGACCGAGACCCAGTAGGATTGGGCAGTGCCGAAAATAAACAAAAGCCTAGAAAGAGAAAACAGGAAAAGGGAAAGAAGAGGGGACTGGACTGGAGGGAAGGGGGTGTCACGTCTGGCAGGAGGCCGGTCGGTCGGTCAGAATGACCGGTCACACCGGTCTCCTGCCCCCCTCCACTCCACCCCACGCCCCCCCCCCCCTTCAGAAAGGCCCCTTTGAATTTGGGTACTCATTTTTTCGCTTCACGAACTTCCGCTTAGACTCCCCTCCGTCCGCCCCGCCGCGCTGCAGCGCACCACCGGTGTCTGTCTGCGTGCCTGCCTGCTTTTGCCGTCGCTGCTGGTCGTAGGGAGAGTTTTTTTTGGGTATAGTATACTAGAACTTGCCGCAGCACTAGTGGCAGCAACCCGGTTTAATACATTCTCGTAGTGTATGTAGACTTTTGTTGTTTTGGTTGTTGTGTAGTGGACTTTGGTGGTTCATGGGCGGTATGAGTAGCCGTAGTATACCATACCAGACAAAGTAGTGAGAGGCTGGGCTGGTCTGGTCTGGCTGACTTTTTGTGGTGGACACTGGAAGTGTTTTGGGGGCTTGCTGGCTGTCTGGCTTGTCTTGGCTGTTGATTGAATCTGTGAAAACAGTTGTTGTTTCTCTCCTCCACCATACCCGATTTTGTGCTTTTGTGGTATACCCAGTTTAGGAAGAACCTCCGCAAAAAGCTCCCTAGTAGCCAGGAAACTAGCTGACTGACTGATTACCTGCGCGACACTGCTAGTGTTAATCGTCGGGAGAAGCTAGCTAGCTAGAGAAACCAACCAACCTTGAACAAACCAAACAAGATCCCAACCAACCAACAGCGGCAGCTCCTCCTCCTGCTGCTGCTGCTCTCTCTTTGTTGGGAAGTTTGGTGTGAGTTTTATAACATGGAGATTTGAGTGCGAAACGAAAGGGTTGTTATTTAAGCTGGGGTTGCGGATCCTGTAGCAGCTGCAGCTTGCGTGTATTGTGGAAGTTGAAAGGAGCAAATCTGTGAGGGGGAGTCAAAGGGATCCGGGAGGGTTTTTTTTTGGGTCCCTGCTGGGTTCAAGTGTTGAGAAAGTTCTAGGGGAGAAGAAGGTTGGGTTGGAACTTGGTTGGTGGGTGGGTGGGTGGGTGGGTGAAAATAGTATTTATTGGAGTGTGAGGTTTGATCATGCTGCTGTAACTCGGGTGAAGGAAAGGGCTACTACTTGCTTGTTGTTATAGAGCGATCAGAAAGGGTAAGGTTTCGGTTAAGCTGCAGTGGGTTGTGGGAGGGAGGAATAATATTGTTGTTGTTGTTGTTGTTGTTGTTTTTGGTGGTGGTGGTGGTGTGTAAGTATTAACTTTTATTAAAAAAAGTTGTGGAAGGTTCAGAGGAAGCGAGTGCCTGGAGGGACAGACAGAGTGACGACACATTCAGGCTTTTGTGTTTTTCTGTTTTTGGGTCCCAACCGCCTCGCCAACAACACTAGCAGTTTGGTACCAGCTTTCACAACAGTGAGAAATATTGGTGGACGGAAAACAAGGGTGAAATCAGCAGAGACGAGACTAGAACTGCAGGAGCTGGATTATGCCGCGCACTAGTTAGTCGCTGCCAAGCTGATCTCCAGTCTCGAGGTCGAGCCGGACGTGGAAGACTGTTTTGTGGGTGGACTCTTTTGTCTGTTCAGTGTCCTGGCCCACTCTATGCAACCCATCATCTGCATTGTTGCCTGCAGGATTGCACCTTTCTTCTTCCTCTTCCCTTCGAACAAACTGTGTCTCTATACGACGACCCCGGGGTGGGTGGACTTTCTCCTCTGAAGCAGTGGTGATCACGGGGCTGAGATATTCAGTCGTTCGGAGAACTTTGAAGGCGGATGATGAAGGTACGACGTGACTGAAGTTCAGGTTGTTGTTGCAGGAGAATTCATCGCATCGCCCAGCAGGCAGCTGCAATGCTTGAGATGAGGTGAATTCAGAAAGAAACCAAGTATCGAGCAGCAATCTGTAAGTTTGATCGTCGACTGAGGAATACATACTCCAGAGTCTCCTCCTCCTCCTGGTGCAAGGGGAAAGGCCTGCACGGTCCGACGAGGAAGCTTTGGTAATGGTGTTGAGCTTCTTCTTCTTCTTCTTCACAAGTTTTTGAACCTCAACAACAACAACAAGAGGGGCTGGCCAGCAATGCTCTTTTTCACGCTCAGAGCAGTAACTACAGATTTCACATGCCCCGACTTTTGCTATGGATCTGAGCTCTAATGCGACTGACATCCCACCACCAACAGCACCTCTCCATGACTCCTCCACCAAGCTTAAGATGTTGAACAGTAGTGGGAACAACGGTACAACAACAATAACAACAACAACACCAATGGACGATATCCGAGCCTTAGAGATTGCAGCAGTGAACAAGACCTTGAGCTCTCAGGGAAACAACAACAGGAAGGACAAGAAGGGCACCAGGTACAGAGAATGTCAGAAGAATCATGCTGCCAGTTTAGGAAACCATGCTGTAGATGGGTGTGGGGAATTCATGCCTTTGGGGGACGAAGGCTCACCTGATGCTCTCAAATGTGCAGCTTGTGGCTGCCATAGAAACTTCCATAGAAGAGAAGTTGAGGGAGAGATTACATGTGACTGTCACAAGAAGCTGGATCCAAAGAAGAGAGGAGCCTTTGTGCAAGGTGGGCTTGCTCAAGGGACACCAATCTCAGCTGTGGCAAACCCAATGGCTTACCCTTCTGTGGCCCAGTTTCAGGGCAAACCCATAGCTCCCATCATGATGGCAATGAGCGCAGGAGCCACAGATTCTGATGAACATGAAGGTGGTGGCATTGGAGGAAGCTCACCTTCAACCATGAAGAAAAGGTTCAGGACTAAATTCACAACAGAACAGAAGGAAGAGATGTGCAACTTTGCTGAAAAGCTCGGCTGGAAAATGCAAAAGCACGATGAGGCAGCAGTTCAAGAATTTTGTGCGAATGTTGGAGTCAAGCGACATGTCCTCAAGGTTTGGATGCACAACAACAAACACACCATGGCCAAGAAAGACTGAGTACTTCTAGTTCTAATTTTTCTGTGGTGCCAGGCCTAGTCCAGGTTTGGATGCATGTTATATCAAGACAGCACGCACACACCAAGCAGCCAAGAAAATTAGTATTGTTTCCCTCATGTAGAGGAGGTGGGTGTGTGCCAGGGTCCTCAAAAATTTCCATTCCTTTTGATCTCTTTCTCATTTACAGAAATCGTTGCACTTGACCCTGACAAAAAGATTGAATAATTAAAATCAAAATAAGCCAGTCTGCAGTTGCTACCCCTCCTGTTCTCTCTCTTCTTTGATTCTAGAATGCACATTTTACTGATTAGGCTAATTCTGTGTCAGGGATCAGGAACTATTGAAGTTGTGGTTGTTGTGATAGGATAGAAAACAGGAAAGGGAACTTTGGACCTGAGATTAGGTTAGGTAGATTAGTTGAGAGCTGTGAGGAACATGGGTGACATGGTAAAAGACTAGGTTAGCCAGGTTACTTGAGACTTGACAAGTTTGAAGATAGACCGTCTTTGGGACAAGTTGGTGATGTGATTACAAAGGACAAGTCTGACTGAGTTGGTAATTTTAGGTCCCCTTTCAGAGTGAGGTTGATATGCTCATATGACGGATTAGTGATACCATGATCACTGTGAGATTCAAGCTTTTAGTGGAATTGATTTCATGATAGGATTTAGGCTGCTCATGTCTTTCTGTTTATTCATTGCATAGTGTGCACTACCTGTAATGGCAGAAGGACCTCTTTCTGCTTTGGATAGCTGGCACAATTGGCAGCTTACAAAAGACCATCAGCTTTTGATTTTCTGTAAAATATGTTGCTGCCCAATTTATGAGTTCGTCTCCAGATTTAAGGATGTGTAATCTAGCCTAGACTATGAGAAATAATTGAACAGCCGTTGTAGTAACCTTGTCTTTATAGTTAGCCAGTGTATATTGTGCAAATGTTGTTTGTGGAGTCATGATGAGATATCACATAATTGAGGTTTTGCACAAGATACTAGCTTGTAGAATGATTTTCAGCTTTTTGAATGTCTGGAGCTAAACTGTGTGCCTTTCTGTTTTTGTGCTTCTGTTGAGTCATTGAACACTTTGTGGAGCCACATTGAACTGAAGGTCTGATTTTTCAAATCGAGTTGTGGACTGTTTTGGGACCCTTTTTGTATTTCCTTTTGTTTTCGTGTGCTACAAATCTGTAGCAGCCAAGCTTTTGGAGTGTGTTCTCTCAAGACAAACTGGAGGACCTTAGTGTGGAACATAGTTTTTCCCTCCTTGTACATGACCCTTGTAGATGGGTCTCTTAAGTCCAGGAGGTCATTGAGATGTGCTCAAATGGCCTATCTACATAGTGGGATGACAATCTTTCATCCTACAAGTTTATACAAGCTTAAGTTGTAAAGAATTACAATTCCTTATTCTTTTCTCATGTGTTTATCTATCTCCAATTATGGATCTTTTGAACACCTGTTTACAGTGATCATTGTGCTGATGCAAACTCTCATTCTGCATTTTTTTTGAGTCCTGGACATGAAAAATGTTTGCTGGTGATGGTTCCAAACATTGTAATTTCATCTTGCTGGAGCAGGATGTTCTCTCAGCACTCAAAAGTCAATTAGTGTCTTTGTGGAGTTCTGAACTACAGCTGGTCCGGATTCTTTATTAGACCAACAACCACAGACTCCTAGCAGCTGTCTTCTTCTTCATCCAAGAAGTCTGGATTCTTGAGAGCACATAAGTAATTTTATGACCCACTTTGGATGGTAATCCAGTGTCCTTGTGACAGAAACATTTTGTGCTGCTTGTGACTTATGATCACCTGCACTCTAGACTGTAGACCTATGTCTCTTTACAGCATTAATGTTCAAATCTTCCAGCCCGGAACTTGAGTCTGAAATTGGAGGAAAAAAAAATGAAGATTCCTTTATCTTGCACAAGATTGTAACTTTTATCATTTTCCAACACTCAAGTAACTCCGAGAGGCCTGGTTATAACTAACTAATGAATAGAACTCATGAGATCTTGCGTCAATTAACTTGCCCTCTGTGTATAAGTTAACAAAATGGATTCAAATGGACTGCACTGCACTGCACTGGCCGCACTTGACAGATTTTGGGGGAGGTTTTTAATTGAACCCATCTGATCAAAACACAGACAGTTAAGTTAAATTAACGCATGGGACGCCCAACCTGACTACGCACTCTTACAGGCAACTAACTCATCAGAGGTTACCTCCTCTTCTTTAGCCACCACGAAAGAAGGGAATCATTTATGCGGTTGTTTTTAACCCTCTGTTCACACCGTGTTCTGAGAATTTGTTACACAGACCATAGGAAAACTGTGCACTCTGTTTTCAAGGCCTATTACATATAAATTTTTTTGTCATAAAATTTCTGCAAGAAAAGGATTAGATCCCCTCCCTCCTGTGTGAGCCTTGGAAGTTTCCTTCTGTTCCACCTTGGAAGAAGAATCTACCTATCGGAACAAGTGGCTGCTTGGTTTAAGAAAGTTTCAGCTGGGGGGGGGACCCTGTAATAAGTATCAAATTTTTATCGTCTTGTGCCTCAAATGGGTCCTCTTTAGGGAAAGGTAATGTGGGGTTGGGGTTGTAAGGATGGATTTGCGCAAGGTATGATTTTGTAAACGCATAAAATTTGTCCATACTTTGTTCTCAAATTCAGGAATAGTATGACAATGCAATTAAGGGGAATCACTCTTGTGCCCATGTATTTCATTGGATGGACTGGAATGTTATTATCTACATAGTACATCACTTCCACCCCATTTCAACTTTCACTTGTAAAAAAATTATATATATATATATACATTATTATTATTACAGTCTCTATAAAGGTTCCATATTTTACCCTCTGAAACAATTGAGAACAAAAACCTGTGGGCGATTTTTTGACAAAGAAAAAATAAAATTGTTTTCCTTTTCCTTTTCTAGGTTTCTCCCAAAACAATTTGCAAAATAGTGAAAATTTGTCTCCCAAAAAACTCAGGGGGGACAAACACCTTCAAAATGCCCCCAGGAAAACAGTGTCCTTTTTGAGCCCATTGAAAGCTTACAGAGCCTCCAACCAACATGCACTACTCACATGTTTAGAGATGGGTGGGAGGTGAAAAAGGTCAACTTCTTTTTTTCCCATTGTCATTTTGAAGCCACTGAAGTATAAGGAACAACTTGCAAGGAGGGGCCACCTTTCTGAAATAATAATAATTACCATGATGCTATTTGAGGACACATTATTGTTTTTACTGGTCTATCTCAAAAGTTACACAAGTATCCTGTGAACCAATCAAAGTAAGAACCCATGGTGATAAGGCTTAAGTGTGGAGGGGTCTGGAATCATCATTAGGTCTCAAAGCTGGGCATAGTACCTATTATATACTTTGCAATAAGATGACCAGACATTTCTGGCTCCCAGTTGCATAATATTCCAAATACACCTCAAGCCCTGGAGAAGTTAATTTTTTAATTGTAAAATTTGAAAAGGTTAGTCTAGCAGTTCTTTTTTTCAAATTTCTTGATATCAAAATTTTGACAAAAAAATTTCAAAAAATTAGAGGAAAGTAGTCAAATTTACACTAGACTTTGTCCAAAATTTATCCCAGCTTTATCATTGAAACAAGGACAAAATTTAGGGGAAAAATAAAGTCACTGGTGCTGGTGGTTCATAAAAAGTTAAGTTTTTATAGAAAGGAGCTGGAGCTGGTACATCCTCATCATGTGGTAAGTAGATAACTGGCAAAATGTTTCTTTTTTCTTTCCAATTTTGTGATATCAAGAATTTGGCAAAATTGTTTGCAAAATTTTAGTCAAACTTACACATGATTTTTTTAAAAATCCAATATTATGGAAAAAAACCCCAACTTTATTGTTGAAAAAAGGACAAAATTCTGGGGGAAAAAATCACTGGTGCTGGTGGTCGATAAAAAGAAGTATTTATAGAAAGGAGCTTGTGCCAGTACATCCGTATCATGTGGTAAGTAGATAACCGATGAAAGGTTAAAGTTGTTTGCAGCTGGCTACTGAAGAGTATGTATGGTACCTGTATTGCCATATTGTGCTCGGGCATTGCATAGTCACATATACACATCCTTGTTTTGTGCTACTAGTAATGGGTTTAGGTCCTAGGTTCATGTTTTCTCCTCTTAGGGCTCCCCATTGTGTGTTCTGCACTTTCAGGTGTGGTCTTTTGTTTGACTTTGGTCCTTTCTTATATTCTTCTCTTGTTCCCTTGCGGGGTGTTTTTCAATTATTTATTTATCTAGATGCTATATATGGTACAGTGCACAGAAACAAAGTCTCCCCTCCCTCCCTCTTTTTCTCTCAACATCAACACATCAAAGTTCCCTACTTCTTACCAAGTCCTCCCTGTTCAAGTGCTCAAGCGTTTGTTGTGGCCTTCATGTTACTGACAACTTACTGATCCATAGCTGAAGGCATGCACTAAGTTACTCAGCATAAAGGTTTAGTTACTTATTAGTAAACCTCGTCAATGGATAATTTATACATTATTTGTAGTCTTAAGAAGAGTCTTGAACCTACATTATCACTTATGCTCCCATAGAAGTCTAACCAAATAGTGGGTTAGAACCCAACCCAACTAATAACCATGCTAAACCACAGTCAGATCTATCTACTTACATCTGAACGTGTGGAGTGCATGGGGGAGGAGGAGGGGATATGGGGTGTAGGGGTGATTGTTTGGGAGTGTCCAGACTCAAGCTGAGGTGTTGCAGAGTTCCTTTGCTTTGCTTTGCTACAAATTGAGAGGTTGCAGATGGGGTGATGGGGCCCAATGGATGGATGGTGGGAATTAGGAGCACATCCATTGGATGAGAAGGGTGTCAGGATTATTCAGGAACGTGAATTATTGGCCATCAGTGACCAACCCTCCTTTTAGTGAAGTGGGAGTGATATGTATATAGAATATATAGATAGATACTACACACACACATATATACATGTGTGTAAGTAGTACTCTAGTTCCCAGTTCTGCTTGGTTGGCTGGGCAGAACTAACTGGCCACCTAGTTAAGTTACCTACTGGTGTCCCAACTCTTTCTCATATCTGACCCTTCTAACTCCACTTGCGTCATTTGGGCCACCAAAACCCATGGGGTCAACTACAACCATCATACTTTCTCATGCAGTTTTAGATCAGCTATCACTAGCCTACCTATTCCAGGAAGGGGAGGGGGTAAAAAAAAGTGTTTTTTTTTTTTTTTGGGGTTTATGACAAAATTCCCCCCAAAATGTAATTTAAAAAGAATATTCTGCCATAATATTCCCATTTTTAGTGGGGAAAAATCTCGAAATTCCAAAAAATAAAATAAAAATTCAGCATATGTGAACTCTCTGATTCTAGTTAACTAGCATTTTTAAAACTAGTTTTTAAAAATAATTAGACAGGTTCTAAAAATCTGTTGCCATTTGTTGCTAAATCCCTCTTGGGATGCTAGCCAATGACACAACACCAGAAAATTGAGAAAATTAAAAAATCACCGGTTTAGCTATAGTATGTACATCGATGAAATTAAACCTTTTTTTTTTCAATTTGCAATTTCACCAAAACATAATATTTAAGCTTGTAATTCTTTCTAGTTAGTAAATATCCCTCACAAAATAATTTACTCTCTCTGGCTGTAAGATTTTGGGGGAAATTGTTATGTGAAGGAAAAAGGGGCGCGGGAGGTGGCGCTGTGTCACATGCTTAGTTTAAAAAAAACTGATTGTGCCTGTTTCACCAGATTCAGTGCAATTAATGATCCTTGCAAAAGTGGCAGGATGAGTAACCAAGATGAACTATTTATTTATCATCTAGCCCAGTGCAGAAGGGAAGTGGGCTATGGGACCGACCATGGAGTGATTGATGATCACTGATCAGCTATGTTAACTTACAAGCTGCAGGTATGGCATGTGTACAGTTGTGGGCGAGGACAACACATCTCCCTCCTTGGACTGGTTGAATCCAGCAGGAGGAATACAACCTTGTAAGAAGAGCCATTTGGGAGTGGGCTACTTACTGTGGATGGTGATTTTGATTTGTTGACCTTTCTTCGTGTAAAGTAACCTAGCTATTTTTTTCCTTTTGTCTTTTTTTTCCTGTTCTGTGATGTAACCAAGGGGTGTGTCACACCATGGCCTTGCCATTTACATTAAAAAGTATATATCTTAAGTCAAAAGAAGAATTATAGAAACTCAAATATTTCTCCATGCAAAAATATAATCTTCAAAACATCCTCTAAAAGAAACCAACATCCTTCAAGATATAATCATAACTCTGTAACTAATCTCAAGTTTCCACACAAGCCAAAATATCATCTTTCAAAACTCCTCATATAAAAATAGACCTATTATTCTTACCTAGGGGCCAAAATCCCTTAAGCTACTATACTCTATAATGAAATCTAAACTCAATATCCTTGCCTTGCTAGGCAAGGCCAACAAATGTGATGATCATCAATCAGAAGATATAGCCAAATTTGTATATAAACAAGATATGAAGGTGAAATACTTTATGCCTTCTGTATTTTTGGCTACGTATTGGAATATAAACCACAATTTTTTTCCTGAAATCTGGTAATTACTAAAACCCCCCACCCAAAAGCCTTTTTTGTTTTGTTTTATTTTATGTTTTAATGTAGCTAGGTAACACAGTGGTACAAACACTGGTACCAAGGCCAACTGATGGATGGTAATTTTACTCCTCATTTGTCATCATGATTTGGGTTTTTCTAAAGCTATATATATTGTGGTTTCTCCCCCCCCCTCTTTATCTTTCTTTGGTATTTTTATGTTGTAGGATAATTGCATTGTGGGAACCACCATATGAGGGGCTGCTACTAAAACATGATACTTACACTTACCTGGGTAGTTTCATAGGTAGTGTGAGGTGGAAGTAGGAGGGTTTCCAGGATAGGTTACCAAGGTATAACCTTGGTTTGGTAACTCAGGTGTCATCCATAACAGGATTCCAATGAATGGGTGCACTGAGGGTGCTAGGTCACATAAGCTAACCCCGTCCTCCTTATGAACAGGTAGGTTCAGTGACAAATAGCTGACACAACCTCATGAGACAGAGAAAGAGGGTTGGAGTACTTCTTTCTACTTAAGATCATTTACTTTAGGTAGTAGTGAATGGGAAGTATTTCTTTTACTTAAGATCGTTTCTTTTATGTCGTAGCCAATTGGGAACGTTGGAGAACACCCAGCAGCGAGAACCCAACAGTTTTTTGGAAATTAAAATAAAATTATTTATTCATCAGAACTCAAAGAAATTACAATCATAACAACTAAAAGTTAGCTTCTAATGCATCACAGGTTGGGCTGGAGGGATGTCTGTTGGAGTGCAAGAAATGAATTTGACAAGATCATTGGTACCCAATAAACTCTTTTGAAGTCTTCAAACTCATCAGTGATTACAAAGTGTGAGACTGGACAACGTATGCACTGGTATGCAATACTAGGTGTGGTGATGACAAATTAATTAGGCACTCCTAAATGAGAGTGTTTTGGCCATATTACTCTGTACCCCCAAAGCTGGCTGATGATCATCACCATATCAAATGATGGTCTTTACAAAGGGATCACAATTATAGGGAAGCAATCCCTTTGTAAAGCAATTATAGGGATCACAATTATAATGGTCTTTATAAAGGGATTGCTTTTTAAAGGGAATTACGATCACCTTCCTAATGTCATGCCAGAAGGGGAGGGGGGACCTGGTCCTGCATGTCCAGTCAGAGAGAGAAAGGGCGGGGGGTGGAATCACTCAAACAGCAAAACAGGTTCAAATTTGGTCCCTATGACCATCATTTTCACCTAGAGTTTGAAGGGGTGCAGTTAAAAGGAGAAGCTGTTAAAAGGCCTATACCGACTTGCCAACTTGGAGAGCTGATTTGTGTGCCAAATAGGTAATCCAATCCCCCCTAGATGATGGAGTCTGAATTTTCAGAACAATAATGAACACCCATGTGCTCATAATCATCAGAAAGGAAGCCACATCAAATTCTTTTTGTCTAAAGGGCTGGCAGAGCTAGCTGCTTACTTACTTTCACAGGCCCTCTCTCTGCCATCTGGCGAGTGCTCCCCCATCACTAAATTCAATGCTAATTTGGTCATCATCAAGTAGCTAAATGCATCCTACTAAAAATGGGACTAAACTTGTGTGAGAGCCCCTGATGACCAGCAATTAGCATGGCTTTTTCCAAGGCATTTTTTGTCTGACATATTTTTATTATACAAACCCAAATTTTGTAGCTCTCAAGTTCTAAGGAAAAACACATATGACTTGATTGATACTTCCACAACAGTGTCAGATGTACACACACACACACACACATCAAAGGGAACTCTCTCATATCATACTTTTACATGCCCACCTGCGTTTCTTGGAGTCCACCAGACAGTAATAATAGACGTGGAAGGTAGCTGTCTGTGAGCAAAGCATGAGGCCAGAATCTGATAACTTAATTATCAATTTGCTGCATGTGCTCCAACCCCGGGTCCGGGGACCAAAAAACAAGTTTAGTAGGTATCAATGAGTGTTGGTCTGGTGTTATAGCCAAAAGAAAAGTTTAGTAGGTATCAATGAGTGTTGGTCTGTGGTATATAGGCCTGTTCATGGTGATTAGTCTGGTCTGTGTAGTGTATCAAAGGCAGTATTGAAGGACCTTTACCAGGCTGGTATGTGTTGAGGCAATACCAGCCTTGTACCAGTACCAGCACGAGAGAGACCCGAGGTATTACCAGCCTTGTACCAGTTTTATATGAGTTTCAATACCAGACAAATAAGTACCGCCAGTTTTATAATGCGGGTGGAAAATGGTGACAGACAGTTTGAAATAAAAATTTCATGCAACCAATGAGAAGGCTCAACAGACACTCAGTGGGGGCTTAGGTTTCTTTTTCTTGGGTGGGTTTAGGGGGCGGATGTGGAGAGGGAGAGGATTCCAATGAAGTTCCCCAAGTTCCCCCTTCCCCAAGAAGTTCCCAATAGCACCTCAATTTTATCCCATACCGTTTGGCCACAATTCAACTTCCATGTATGTAAAGTGAAAAGGAGTGCCAAAGGGAAGCATATCCATGCTTCTATTTTGGGGCGGGAAGCATACCTAGGCTTCTATGCTGGGGAGTGCCTAATGTTCCAGAAAAAATTGGTGATGGGCTCATTCCCAATAGAAACAAAAACTATGACACACCCCGCCATCTAATTAATACAAAACATGAAGAAGGTGGGCTGAAATTTGTACCAGTCTCATCCCTAGAAGCCAAAAATCTCCCTTGGACCCAATATATATACTTATGATCAGGCTGCTATGAAAGTTTTAAAAAGGACCCAATACCAAGGCCATGCTTGTGTGAATTTATTAACCCTGTCTGTATACAGACAAGGGTTGTAGTCATTTTTATAAAGTACTCAATAGGTACTTGGACCAGGCTGCTGGTATGTTCAAAAAGTCTATACTAGTAGAGCAACACTGGTATCAATAAAGGAGCAGCAACTAACTTCACTGGTCACTCAAGTCTCACACCCCTGCCTGCGCAGTTTTTGCATGACGCTGTGCATCTTATTAATTGTTTTCAAGGACAAGTAGGTACTTGGCTGACTTGCAAGAAGGAATCCTTCCAGGGCCTTAATGCTAAATGTTGTACTTGGTTATCTACCACGTGTGTTATCTAAAAGCTTCAATTCCTAAATACACTGACAGTCCTTGTGCTTGTTACTGTCCCCCACCCAGACCCTCTCCAGGTCCTGGCTAGCCTACTCCTGCCCTGCCCTGCCCTGCCCGGGAGCTGCACATGTACACCAAAATATGTATGTATGGGGCCACTGTGAACCAGCACCCACCAGTGTAACCTGAAGGATGGATGATAAATGGTCTGGAAACAGTTTTCTGTTGTATTCCAGTTCCTTAGCTAACCATGGTGGTTAGCTTAGTTGCTTTTTTTAAAAACTACCTACCTACTTACAAGCAGGTTGTTAGTAGGTAGTAAAAACAGCCCTTACAGATGTATAAACCACGTACTTACCTAGTAGTTACCTATTTTCCTTCCTGCAAACCTATGTACAAGACCTATTCCCTACAGCATTGGTTACCAAGGTGACACCAAATATTAACTCAGTTGATGTTCATCCACAACTGAGTGATAACAGGCATCCAGTGGATGGTGCACTGGTTGGTGTGCTGGTTCACCGTGGCCATATGTATGTATATCTAAACATGGCTCAACAATTGGTAGAATCTCCAAAGGTGACTGGTGAAGAAGAGCACAGTGGAGCAAAACTTGGGTGTGGATCAGTATTTTCTTTTCAATTCTGTGATGTTGGTCAAGTGGCTTTCATCCAAAAGTATATTTAGCCAAATTTGGCTATGTTCAAAATGTGAAAGTAAAAAATCTTAAGCACACATCCATATTGTAGGCAATTGTGGCAAATTTTTTTAATTTTTAAATCAGAGAATTTGAGACTGAATATCTCTTCTTCAATATTTTTTCACGAAGTGGAGAAATTTTGTCACAAAAAAAGTCATCGGTATGAACTAGGGACCAAGTGGCTGGTCACCAAGAATAGTATTGGCGAGGTGTGGTAGCACCTCAACTGTTCTTGGGTAACCAGCCAGCTCTGGCCAATTACTAGACATAACGAGCACACCTGCAGTCATGTTTCATCCACGTGGTGAGCACGTTATGCATGTAAAGTTGGGATGAATCCAGGTACTGAGAATGTTATGGATGTAAATTGATACCTAGCTCGGAAACTGTGCAGCTTAATATGTGATATAACAGAGGTGTGGATGTCCAATGAGGAAGAGACATGCCACGCAGACGCCCTGTAAAGCTGGTTATGGGTCCCAACTCCCCTTGCCATTTTGGACGGTTATCTTGGGTGATAGTTAAGCTTGCTCATTAGATGCAGTGCAAATGTAACTCTGCCCCAAAAACATTTAGAACTTTAAAAAATTCACAGCTGTACTGACTCAATAATTCAAGACATTTCGGTATGTGCTTATTAGCGCTTTGTGCTGCTACACGATCAACTTTTTTCTCTTTTTTTTTCTTATGTTTTCATATGGTTTTCAATAATTCACAATTATTTTTGTCAATGTCATGTTTAATTTAAATTGATATAAATTTCATAGACATGAATAGACATATATATGTTTATTTTATTTTTTCATATCCATGTTGAATGGGTACGAAAAAAGAATGAGGTAGTTGTCTCAAAAATTATCTCTAGAAATATTCAAGGACAACCATATGATACAAAATTGCCTTTGAAATTGTCCAAGGATGACCATGCCATAGATCTCAAAAAATCACCCATATACCAGGTTTAGGTTCCAATAAAAATAGAACAATCCTATGGGCTGACAGCCATAAATTAGACCCATGACCTTTAGATGAGGGTCCAAGACCAAAAAGTGGCAAATCAAGGGTAAACCTACATGGCACCATTTTGGAGGGAAAATCAATTGGTTCAGACCCAAAAAAAGAAGAGTTCAAAGGAGAGCTTACAATTGGGAGAACCTAGATGCAAGCTAGGGTCCAAGGCAGGGTCCAACTCAAGGATTCAATTTGTTTCAAATGAGTCCAAATTGGTTCCTAAGAATTTGGACCCCGGACCCCATCTAAAGTGGGCCTAAGTTACAAATATAATATAAGTAGGAGTTATTTCCAGAAACCATGTGATGTAACTTTGTATCAGCAAAATATTGAAGAAATTTGTATAGAGGGAGGCTTCTGGGATGTGAACCTCAAGAGAGTCAAATTGGTGTTCTTTGATCTCAAATGCAGGATGTAAAGTGGTAGGATCAATCAAAGGAAAGATTTTTTCTTTAAAGGATAATTAAGGAATTACATTCAAGTATCGTATCCATATTATATTTCAAGGCCTAGAGTATGGAGAACCGATTGCTGGGCTAATTTGCCAAGTTGAGTTTTCCACTTTGTCAAGTGGCTAAATCCACAGCCACCTCACCAGTTTGCAATGTCCATCAAGTTGGCAAGCCCACATCACCAAATTGCCAACTCCACCTCACAAAGGCCAGAATGCAAACTCACCAGTCCGCTTTATCCTGTGGACTGCCCAAACTGCCCAATGCCTGAAATTTTCTCCTTTGTTGCCCAAACTTATACCAGAAAGAGAAGATGGCCAGTTTACATTGGCTGCAAAATTGAGTAAGGGGTTCAAACCTCTGTCTTTCTTTTCTTGATTTGGGGGTGATTTGATGATTCTTTTAAGCTTGAGAAGAACCCTTTCAAGGTAGCCTCCAGAGATTTCTTTTTAAACTCCATAAATTGAGAGTAATTTGAAAAGTTTCAAGCTCAAATTTTATGTTCTTTATATTGTCCAATATTTATGAACAGTGTGAAATTAAAACACATTCAATCATCTATGTAAGTGCTAGGATGAATCATCATCCGAATGGATGACAAATGAAATTGACTCACCTGATAAAATAAGATTTTTTATTAGAAAAACCACGATTTGTTTGGTATATAGGCATGTGTCTAATATCAACACTTGTAACAAGGACATTACCAATGTTGGAGTGGTTCTTAATTTTTTTGAAGAACTTTCAATTCTAGTTGTAAAGGGGTGAAAATTCATTCTCCGAACGTTATTTTCTTGAAGAAGGCAATGCCAAAGGAACAAGTTCAACTTTTTTTTACTTCCAATAAGAACTATTATCACTTACTAATTTTATTATACTACTCGAGTAATAGTAAAAAGTTTATGCAAAGAAGAAAAGAAGAAGGTAGGATTTATCATTTAGCTGCAAACCTACCATCCTAACTATAGGCCACTCTAGCAATGTAAGAAGAAGGAAATATAAAAAGCAAGCAAAATAAGAGAGACTAGGAAATAATTATTCTCCAAAATTTTATAATATTTTTAATGTATCAAAAGGTTGTCCAATGGGTCTATAGGCCTTCCACAACTACTATCTAACTTTTATAGTGCATGCAAACCTTCCAATGGCATTATCTACTTTCTATAGTCCTCAATAAGCCTTCTCAACATTGCTTACCGTTTGTAGCCACTATACATCCTCTATGGTTGTTATCTACCCATCTACAACAATCTCACTTACCTTGCCAACTTCAACCTTCAAGTCTAATCCCTTCCTACTACCATTGACTAACTACTACCTTCCTATGGCAACAAGAGATTTCCTACTCCAAAGACTAAAACCAAGCATACATTCTTATTACTTTTGTAGAAGAAACATAGAACTACTATAAAAAATGTAACAAAACATTATGCAAACTTAAAATATACTACCTTCCATCATATTCTAATACATTCCAAGATAAAGAAAACTCCAACAAGACATTAAGTTATTATTTCAACCCTTTTCCATTGAAATGACACAAGTACAATACAATTCCATGCTCCTCTCCCCTCTTTAGTGTTACACATACAACACCTCTCCAAGAAAGAGCCTTCATCACCCAAACTCCAAACTACAACAACATCGAATGGAATAAAAACCCTAGAAGTCCTCCTCTCATCCTCCTTCTCCACAAAACCACACAAGGCTCACGTTGACCCCATGAAAATAGGTATTTATCCTAATCCTTCCTAGAAATCTCCTAGGTGATTGGTTGGATTACATCCAACCACTCATCAACATGAACTAATTCATCCCACTAGCTTCATCACTTTGGTAAAAAACAATAAGTCTACCACTAGTAATTGATTAGTTACTAGGATGCCAACGGCATTAACTAGTTTAGGGTTTAGGGATTTTTACCCTTCAACATTTCAAAAAAAATCTTTTTCAAAATTTAAAATAGTTTTAATTTTGGTTCCCCATTAAAATGGAACCTTGAGTTTAGTTGTCATCTAGTTCTTGAAAAAGAAATTTAGGTTCCAATTTTGGTTTTGGTTTTTAAAATCAAACTCCATTTCAATTTCAAATAGATTGATTTAAAACTAGCAGTTAACTATCGTTTAACTTTAGATTCTAAACTTGTTTTTTTCAAATCACCCTCAAAAATTCCAATTCTAGTTCTAAAATCAAGTTTGGGTTTAGTTTTAATTCCAAATCTAGTTTTTAACTTGATTTTTTTGCTAATTGGAACTAGAAGCGATGGTTCTAACTAGCCAAATTAGGTAACCACCCAACACTAGTATAAACTTAAGCAATATTCACCTTATATTAATATTAGCTTGGTAGGGACTTGAAGGAATACTAGCCTATACTAATTTTTAACCAATTTCAATATTACGTATGTACCAATGTTGGGTGGGTATTAAAAAAAAAATGAAAACTAGCTAGGGTTTCAAATTGGTTCTCAACTTAAGACTAGTAAGTATCACCTTGGACGATACCTTGTATTAAACCTAGCATGCTAGTTCAAACTAAAATGAAAACCTAGCCCCACTTAACCCCAAGAGAAAAAGTTCAAAATTTTGATACTCTAATAAAATATTAAAAGGTAACAAGGTTTGATTTTCAACATAAGGGCCTAGGTAAAGCAGCAAGTAAGGTCTAGGCTTTAGGCTCTAATGTTTAGGGTGATAAGTAAAATCTAAATCTATGTTCAAGTTTTTAAGCTAAGGTTTGTAAGTTTTTCAGGTAGGTTTTTCAAAGAAAACTTAGGGTTTAAGGTAACATTGTACAACAATTGTTTGTGCAAAGCCTTCTTCTCCATGAAGATAAACTACCCCCACTCCTCATGCTCCACTTGATTTTCTTGTTGGTTAAAGTTGTTTTATAAATCATGTTTGTGAAGCTCTCTAGAAATAGAACTTGGTGGATGTGTTTTTTCATTGTTGTTCACATGTTTTGTCATTCTCACTCACTTTGTCATTTTCATGTTCACTTCTTGCCACTCACTCACTCCCCATTCATTGATTATTATTACTCATCTTTTCAAATACTTTTCTAAACCACTTCTTGCTTGTTACTCTTGTTTTTGCTCAATTTGGTACAAACCCAACCCCCCCCCCCCCCCCCCCTTCCCTTTGTTTTGCTTTAAGTGCAAAAGGTTTTACGTTTCATGCATGGGTTTTTTTCATAAAGT
>Ga0116227_10001067_pt1 | contig 59089 bp, 52 predicted proteins | sample S1TSphgellanicum_FD_89693 | JGI IMG/M metagenome (GOLD analysis project Ga0116227, IMG submission 89693) | Host-associated microbial communities from peat moss isolated from Minnesota, USA - S1T2_Fb - Sphagnum magellanicum MG | ecosystem: Host-associated > Plants > Peat moss > Unclassified...
CATAGTTATGACATTCTTCATTTTGCACATTAAAATTCTTTAAAATTCTTCATTTAGCACCTTGTCATAACATTCTTTACCCGTGAATGTTTACCAAATTACATTGGTTGATCTATAAATTTTTAAAAAATTCTTTAAAATTCTTGCTTCTTTGGGCTTCCATAACATTCTCGCACCAAGAATGTCATAACTATGCTTCTAACACACCCCTCTACCCCTCTTTAGTGCTAGAAGTCGGGAGCGCCCCTCAAGTCCTAACTTTCCGCAACTACACATAGTTGAACCCTCAAGTGGGTTCAACCCTGGACTTGGGAGTGCGTCATAATGACTGGATGCCATCGTGGTGTCATGACTTGCCTCGAGCAAGCCACCAAATTCCTGTTGCTGTGCATTTGGTACGTGCCGCATAAGATTGACATTGTCACCAAAAACACGGTTACCCTGCTTCAAGATGGGCAGTGGATTGAGGTTGTCTACAAGTGGTGCGTGCACCTGTGTCGCCAAGAGAAGCTCATCATGGATGTGAATGGTGAAATGTGCTGAAAGAAGATGAACCGGTGGGCATACCTTGACGGCATGCTTAAGTTTTACATCTCACGTCGACACCAGATCGTCAAGCACATGGACGCCCATGCGCACTTTTAGTCGATGTCGACTAAGTGGTGGACAATCATGCTCGTCGTCGCACCAATGATCATCAAGATCAACAAGACCGTCGTCCAACTATAGAACCGATCACCCATCAATGTTTAGTAAATGATTAAGATCGAGCTCTTCAAAGACCTATTGATCGATATGTTGTTCAAAGTCAAAGGCATCATCGAGATTGATGACAACAAGGAGGACATTGCAAACAAGTTCTATGTCGACGATGATTGGTGCATTGAACATTAGCTCATCATCGAACACGTTAAAAATCAAGGGTCGTTCAGCCAGGAGTGTTACATGGGCCTTGATGAGGATGATTAGAAGGATGTGGTGTTGTAGATTGCTTGGTTCGCCGTGTTTGTTGTCGCCAGATGCAATTGTGTCAAGGCCGAGCGGGATGGCAACAACAACGCGAGCAAGTTTGACGCGCCGCTTATTGTGCCGCATGAGCTCAAGGAGGGGGTGTCGCAACACTTCATCTCAAATGTTTTAAACGTGTATCAACCTCATTTTGATCGTTTCTGGTCTGAAGAGGAAATCGATGACATCGAGGCCAAGCAATGTGACTTGATCAAACGATACAACATCGACCAGCACATCAAGCAGACCATCGACTTGTGTCTTTTAATGAGGCATGGGACAAGATTGACGTCCCTTTTAATCGGTTGTGTCAATTCTGCGATGGGCTAGCGATGACGTTCCCAAACATGGCGTCATTTGAGTTGAATTTCTCCATTTTGAAATGGGAAAAAGGACGACAATTGCTCATCTGTGACTAATGTAACATTGGAAGGAATATTCCAATGTAATTAGATTTTGATCTTGTAAGCGCCGAACGTTACCCATCCATGCGCTACAACAATAAACAACACTTTCTTGCCCTAGGGGCATCGCAATCATAAAGATCCAAGGACGCACAACTTTGACCGAGACGGTGTGCACAAATTAGCTTATTTCGTTTGATTTGTGTGAACACACAAATTTATGAGGCCTGAATTATGGGACAGGGACTATCACATTGAATCCAACTTTTGGAAGTTTTACCTTATTAGAACCGATTTCACATTAAGGGAACCGGTTCCTTTGGTGAAAGTGTTCAGACTGTTGAGATTGGAGCATATTGTTTTTGGTGTTCAGAGCGTGGACAGAGTAGGTGGATGTACAACATCTTATCTATTGGCAGGGCCAGGGCGTTTGTGATGCCTTGTTTTGTTCTCTTAAAGCACACTGCTGTCATTTTCAGTGAACTTCAACCCCACCTTATAACCATGAAAGTTCCTTTGCCAAGAGGAGAAACTTTTCAGTTTTCAGATTTAAAATGTTAGGTCGGTGTGCTTTATGCTTTATGCACAATAAAGCCCTGGGGGGCATTCTCAGAGTAAGGGGCCACCTTGCATGGGCCCCTTATTTTGCGAATGCATTCCCCCTAAGTTTTTACCTAGTACTGCTTAAGATTTGGACCCATCAAAAGACTTCAAAACAACCCATCAATTGGATGGGTGCACCCAAAATCTACACATGCACGTCCATTAGCTTGGGGCAATAACAAGTAGTTGTAAGAACCCTCCTTGGCTTCCAGTGCATGACTACCTTAACATGGTGCTTTTACAATAAGTAAAGTCCATGGGTGAGGATATTTGCAAAATGCGGGGCAGGACTTGGCTAAACCCTCATCCTTGGGCCCTTTTTTTGTGAATACCCAGAGTGAACCAGCACCACCAGTGCATCATCCACTGGATGGCTGTTGTGAGTTCATTGTGGATGAACCTCAACTTGAGTTAATTCACCTTGATAACCCATTCTGTAAGAAGTATGGTTTTTTCAATTTTGTGATGTAGCCAAACTGGTGATCATTCACAAGAAGATTTAGTCAAATTTGGCTATGGAACAGGTACGAAAATTAAAAAATTTAAGAATCCTTCACAATTTTGACTACAAGCTAGAGCCCAATAGAGAAATCTGATTTTTTTTTATTAAAAAATTGTTAAAATCTGGCTACTAGAAAACAAAAATAACACACATTTTTAGCCATTTTGAAAAAAACAATTAGCCAACTGGCGAAATTTAGCCAGGGGAAAAAAAAAAAAACTGCTCTGGCCCTTCCCTTTGGCCTTTACCTTACATTAAAATACTTTATTTATAAATCTGCATATTAAAGCCTCTTTCCAACTTACACTAATTCTTTTGTATCATAGTACAAGGGCAGCTTCAACACATGTCCATTAAATAAATAATTAATTTTTGTAGAAAAAAAAGATCTTTTCAGAACATTCTCAAAGATTCTTTAATTTCCTTCACAAAATTTTGGGTTTTGAAAAACTATATATATTTGGAAATTTTGACATTTTCTGAAAATAATATAATTAGTGTCGAAGCAAGTAGATGAGGTTTATATGGCCCCCATATGAAGCTGGTATCAAATCTTTTTTTAAGATTTTCATACTAGGCAGGGAATAGTAGGCAATTATTAATTGCCTCAAGCCCCTACCAAGCTTGTTGGTTCTTTTACACCAACCAGGGATTGTTTCCCAATTTTGTAATATTGAAAATTTGGTGAAATTTTCTCAAAAAAATACCAAGATTAGTCAAGTTACACTACTCTTTTTTTTTTTTTTTGGGGGAGACTAGGTCTAGACGTGTTGTTAGTTTGAGGGAAAAATCCAGGTTTTGAATTATAACAATGAATTTTTTAAAATTATAACTTGGGGGTGAGGTGACCCTTAAGCATGTAATTCTTACTTTTGGAAAGTGTCTCAACTATGCAATTTTATTAAAATAATTTTTTTTTGTGGGTTTAGGCCTGTAAGTGACATAGGTAGTCATATTTTATTGGTGGTCTAATGCTAGTAAAAAGGGATTTTTTTCTTTTCTTAAAGAACCTAGAACCAGGTGTCTTGAAATGTGAAGAATTAAGTCCCAAACTGGACCAAAGGACCTTCTATCAAATTTATAAAACATCCTTGAACCAAAACCAGAGATTTCTTTTAAATTTTAAAAAACAAGTTGGACCCAAGATCAGAGGTTTTGAACATGATATCATGTACCAGACTTTTCATGTCATAAAATTGAAAAAAAAGAAAAGCAAAAGCAAGGTCTGTGGTCTTGCCATTTACATTGAAGCGTGTCTTAAGGCAAAGGAAGAATTATGGAAACTCAAATATTTCACCATGCAAAAATACAATCTTCAAAAAATCCGCTTAAAAAAAACCAAAATCCTTCAAAATATTATAACCCTATAATTAATCTCAAGGTTCAACACAAGCCAAAATATCATCTTCAAAAATCCTTATATCAAAATAGATCTATTACCTAGGGACCAAAATCCCTTACGCTACTATACTCTATAATGAATGTAAACACAATATCCTTGCCTTCTTGGTAGGCAAGGCCAACAAACAAGGGGTGTGTCACACTGTGGCCTTGCCATTTACATTGAAAAGTATCTTAAGGGAGAAGAAGAATTATGGAAACTCAAATATTTCACCATAATCTTCAAAAAAATCCTCCAAAATAAACCAAACTCCTTCAAGATATTATAACTTCATAACTAATCTCAAAGTTTAATACAAGACAAAATATTATCTTTCAAAAATCGTCATATAAAAATAGGCCTATTACCTAGGGGGCCAAAATCCCTTAAGTTACTATATACTACTCTATAATGAATCTCAACACCATATCCTTGCCTTGTTAGGCAAAGCCAACAAAAAAAACCTAGTGATAAACAACACACACATAAATTGGCACTTATAAAGTGCTTACTTGGTCAAGTTATGGTCTATACGAGAGCTGCCCATGGAAGTTCTACACCAAGTGCTATAGGGAAGGTATAATGGTCCTATACAAGAGTTTTCCATATCGATGATGGTCGTTCTTCTTGGACATAGTTGCTATAGGAGAGTTTCCATATTGACTCCCATGATAAGGATGTGGTGGGTTCTTGTGGCAATATAAGGATCCAACTATGCCCTAGAATAGGGGAGTGTCCATATTAGTTCTTAGGAGAAGGAACCGGCGGGTATATGGTACTAGATGGGGGGAGGTTATGGGCATGTAAGGGACTTTTCCATATTTAATTCACATAGTGAGGAGTCAGGCGTTATATGACAATAGATGGGAGGCTATGTTTGGCATGCATTGTAAACGAGTTTTCCATATTAAATCCACCTTGTGAGGAACCGATGGTTATATGACAATACACAAGGGGAGGGAGACTACATAGTGACCTACCTGTATGAGAGAGGTTTACCATATTGATGCCAACTTGGTGAGGAACCGGCGGTTCTCTACCTCTATTCGATGAGCTTGTCCGGCAGCAGCTCCTTGACGGTTTTGGGTTTGGTGGTTGTTGCAGACGAGGAGGTTGTAGTTTCCGTGGCTGTCACGGGAAGGTATTTGGCATACCAGTCCAACATGTCCTTGTGAGCTTCTTCTGCCTTGGCCACTATCTCGGGGTCGTTCTCGTCATAACGGACTGTCCAGCCATGAAATACAGTGGGAAACACTTTCACAAAGCTTTTGATCTGCAGGCACAATAAAATGTAGTAAAGTTATGCATAAAGTTCTCCCTAGTCCCCATGCCCTGTCCAATGCCCCTATCTCACTTCCATCCTCTATTTTCAGATATCCGTAGTAAAGTCCCCCATAACTGGGGATGAAATCTATATATGAACAACAGCCCCCAACTTTTGGATTTCTGAAACAATATTGCATTGGCTTTTGGTTAATGCGGAGATTTAGAACCTTTCTTTTGGTGTTTCCATGAAGTCTAGCTAGCTATGGGTTTGCAAGATCATCATCCAGGACTAAAGGGGTTTAAGCAAAGGGTTTTTAGAATATATGCATACATCAGTGCGTGCACCCAGGATTGGTGCAGCAAGCTCCTCTGCTTGGTCTGTGGGTGACGCCAACACTGCAATGGGTGGTTTCACCTCTGCCAAAGATTGAAACCCCGTGTTACACAAGTGAGTCATTCATGGGTGCAAGACGCTGATGTACTATAAATCAGAAAACGCATATACAGATCTGCAGTAAAATGAGTACATCAGGCATATATATCAGGAGAAGTGTCGTGTAGAGAAAGCTTGACACATTGTGCATGTAGTCTGCTTAATCAATTACCTTCATAATCTGAAGCGTCTGCTAGTGATGGGTGCAACTGCACCAGTGCATTGAAGGTGTCGTCTTTGCCTACAAGAGCTACAACTTTGGCTGCAAATCATAAATGCCAAGAATCTGATCAGAATTATGTCAACAAACCCAATTGGGTTCAAATTCTTCAAGGTGTAGTACACTCAAGACGAAGTGAACTCTACAGACAAAGTAAAGACAAATTTCTTGAATGCAATCTTTAATTGTATTCTATATTTTTGATTCTTGTTCACATAAGTAAATTACGAAGTGTCATATTTTGACGTGATCCAGCTAGTAAAATTATCTAAGAGCCATCACTAATTGATATGCAAAAAAGAAAAAGAAATTTCAGTGTTTGGACCCAAGACCGAAGAATTTGACATACCTCCCCAACAAAATCCTGACGCTCCAAAAGATGATATGCCTTGAGCGTGGAGGTACTCCACGATCTTCTTCACATCCCCTACTGACCCATTCTGATGATCACGCGTGATCAAAACCAACATGTCCCCAACAAAGATAACCGGCCCATACTAAGCTCTTGAATATGGCAGAAGCAGCAGGGAGCTAGCCAGTCTCAGTTATTCCTGGCCTAGTGCGAATTCATGCGGGTGCCTCACATAGATTCTGAATCAAACGAAGTTCATTTAAGGGTTCTAGAGATGTTCTAGGTCAGCACTTACAGGCATATGTTTTGGAAGCCATGTGTCCAGTCCTTGGAAAAGGTTTTCTCCCTGGCCTCCAATGAAGGGGTCTCCTTGGAAAAAGTCAGGGACGACGACGAAGTACCCAGCTTTAGCTACTTTGTCCGCCAACCTCCTGCCACAAACAACAAGTCCCCATGACCTCTGATATCTCGCACCCAGTAACCCAATTTCCGTGTACAGCAGCTCCGCCAAGAATTTTTCCGAATACATCTAGCCCCACATCAGATTCAACAACGCTGCAACAAGAAATAATCATGAGACTGTTGAAACAGAGATGAGGCGCGACATCATGGAACTAGTTCCATACCTTAGCAAAGGAGAGCCAAACCCTGAGAAGTGCATCCCAAATCCAATTATAACAAAACACACCACACATGAACATGCCGCTTGTCAGAAACTCTGAGAGCAAATTAGTCAGCCGAAATCCATCAGCATTGATGCAGTAAGCTGCACTCGAGACTCAGAGAAGAATTTTCGAAATTGGACAATGACCCAATTCAGACCTCAAATTCAACCGAAACTGCGTGCTACCAGCAACAACAACAACAACTACTACTACACAATGGCACAAGCTGCTGCAAAGCCTGCTGCTGCATTAAATCCTGCAACCAAATTTTTACCAAAAAGATCGGAGATGAAAATCACAGCCGCGGAAGCCGAACGCGAGCCAGTGACATAGGCAGGCAGATCTGCAACTAACTCCTCCTTCCCGACTGCGTCATCCACAGCGGGAGGCGCAGGCTTACAACAATCCTCCGTTATAGACATGATGTTGTTGTTGGCTTTTTTTGGTTTGTTTCTCAGTTGAGTACTGCCCTCACCCAAAGGATCTCCAGCTCTGCTACACTTGAACAGACTTAAAGATGCGGAAGATGGGTACTTCACAGAGAATGCACGAATTGTATGGTTTGTGATTCGTTGCAGAAGTATATAAGAGAAATCATCTAGCACGAGATTGGACGAGATGTTGATTCCAGTGGCGCGCTTTGCTCTCTGATGAGGAAGACACCCATGTGCATTCGTCGCGGCTTTGGTGGAATTCGTGAACGGCCGGGAACTTGATGAAATCGCGATCTTCTGCGACGTTTTTGTTTTTTGTAGTCTCCGCAAGGGATTCTGCCGCAAGCCACGCGCCCGACTTCCGCGATGGGAAGCTTGCGGGCCTCCTTCGTGCTAGTGCGCTTTTCCTCCTACTGGATGAATACTTGGAGTCTTCGTTCGTTTCTTCATCCATTTATTTTCTTCCTCCATTAACTCCATCCTCCCCATGCTCTTGGATGAGAAAAGGAACCGTGAGCTTTCTAGTTCATCTCTAAGTTCAGCTTAGTGGATGAAATACCTAGAGGCTTCATTCGCATCTCCATTCATTTCTTCACCCATGTAGTTTCATCATTCTCTATTAACCCCATGCTCTTGGATGAGAATTGGAACTGTGTGAGCTTTCTAGTTCATCTCTAAGTTCAGCCTAGTGGATGAATACCTGGAGGCTTCATTCGCATCTCCATTCATTTCTTCATCCATTTAGTTTCATCCTCTATTAACCCCATCCTTCCCATGCTCTTGGATAAGAATTGGAACCGTTAGCTTTCTTGTTCATCTCTGAGTTCCGTCTACTGGATGAATACCCGGAGTCTTCATTCATTTGTTCATCCATTTATTTTCTTCCTCCATTAACCCCATACTCCCCATGCTCTTGGATGAGAATTGGAAACATCAGCTTTCTTCGTTCATCTCTGAGGAGCCCAGTAGTTGACTATAAAAACACCTTTTTCACCTCTTTTGTGCATTTCTCTTTGTACCCAAGTGGAACTTTAGTAAGTAGTAACCTACCAGCTCTTATGTAAAATACTTTAAAGAACTTAGGATGTTCCTCACCGTGCAACTTCATTTTGAGATTCGATCCTTCTTTTTCTCTTCTTTTCCCCTTCTTTTGGGAGTGGTTGGTGGAAATGGCTTGGATTGGGTGGATGGCCAGAATTAGAGTTAGGAATCCGGAATAGAATTTAGGATCATATCCACACATGTAAGAGCATGTCCACCAGTGCTCAATATGTGACTCCAGACAATAAAATTTATTGTGAAATAGTCAAAATGTGCCGGTTTAGTTCAGAAAATTGGTTTTTCTGCAACATGGTTCTGCACCTCCAATTGGACATGACTGCGGCTCAGTATTTTTGATTGGTCGATCATAATGATTGGCCCAGGTGGTTTGCTATTAGTAGTTCCCACGTATATGCAGATCCAATTACAGTTTTATTGGTGGGGTTGCCAAAAAAACAGCGAAACTTAGAAATTTAATTTTATTATCCAGAGTAACATACTGAGCACCTGTGGAGATGCCCTAACCCATGTAGACTTGTAGAGTGTGAATCTTGGATGTAAGAAAGTAAGTAAAGGTGAATGAAAAAAAGTGAAGGTGATTCAACCTAAGAATGGATGAAAATTTATTCATTTTCAAAGCTGTCAGCTTTTTTTCTTCAAAGAAATAGGAAGGATTAACTCCAAAAAGCATGACACGTTTTGGAGGTCAATTCATAGTACAATTAGCTAGACTCTTCTAGAATTATTTTAAAATGTTCTCACCGACATGTGAAATATGAAAATTAGCCAATGACATGTAGATTAGTCAGATATAAGTGTTATCGACCTTCCTAGTCTCAAAAACATAATTTGAACCCTGCTTCATGTTGTTCTTCACTTGATTGGCTCCCTCGTGCCTTGGGGAAGAAACCACACTCCTCCCTACCTTAAAAGATCATTGCATGCCTTATTTTCATTCCCTTACCTGCCTCCCCTTCCACCCCTTTCCCATCTAAACTGATATTGATTCCTTAGTCAGCGTTTGCAGCTTGTGAGCACACCTGCACATGGCTCAAATAGATTGGAAAAAAACCAAAATTTTGCTTTATACATAATCTAAAATTCCAAAAAATGTACCATTTTGTGTGAAACCCTGGCAAACTCCATTAAATAAAGCACCCAACAAGGGGGAAAAGAAAAAACAAAGAGAGGGGAGCCAAAAGAGCAGAACCTAAAGTGGTTCACTAACGGTGCACTAGACCAAATCATGTTTCCAAGCCCCCAGCATATTAAAAAGAGATGAGAATTTGAAAAAAAACAGGAAATTTAGAAAAGTTCTCACCTATAACGTGGTGTGTTTCAAAATAGAAAGGTCTTGAATTTTCTGTTTTTTTACCTATAAAAAAACATGCAAAATAGCTAGAGGAAGGTCATCAAAGACCTTTGTTAACCATGTCATGTTAGCACATCAATGAAAAAAATAGTCCTTTTATAGGTGTAAGCAACCAAAAACCTTTATAGTAAGAGTAAGAAATACATCTATCAAGTATCAATCATAATAAATTCTTTCCTTTGTCTAAATCACCATTGTTGTGAACACCTTGCAAGATGAATCAACTTACAAAACCAAATCTACTTGGGTGGGATGGACAATGACAACATTAGCCCATCAATGTTGGATCGATAACATAATGTCAACCCATCAATGAAAAGATTGAGAGGAAAGTGATGGAAAGACATTAGTTTACTCACATAAAACATGAAAACCCTATGTCTCTTGTGATGGAGGTGAAGGCATCCCAAACAACGTTGTGCAATGTAATTCGTTCCCCATTGTGAGAGCAATGAAGGTGGGTCCCCATTGGATCTAGATGTTGGCCATTAATGTATTGACTCAAGTCAAGAATTAAAGGATAGGGGAGACCAACTAGGTGCACAATGCAAAGGATAATACATTTGAGGCCAAACATAAAAATGGAATGACAAGTTGAACAAAAAACCAAGCACTTGCCCCTAAGCCTACATAGGACCTTGAACATGTGTGATGCAAATCAATAGCTATGTTAGAAATGATGCTAGAGAAAGAATGGTCATTTAATTTATTTGAAATGCTCTTGTGAAACCAATATATTCCTTTCTATACAAACTCATGAAAGGGGAAATGCAAGTCAACACATCTTGGGGAAGGAGTTCCCATGCCAACTTCAAAATAGGCTTAAAAAAGGTGTAGACTAAACTTGTTAGCGCCTATCACTTCCAATAAGAATGGGCAACAATCCAATAAGAATGTAACACCAATGATAAGAACAATAAATGCCTAGTTCCCATGAGAAGAAATGTTGTCCATTCTAAACATATTTTGTAACTACTATGCAATTAGTGTCCAAACCAACTTATTTTACGACTAGCAATGTGTTAGTCTTACATGTCCATGTAGTTGTAACTTGTAGTCGCATATGTAACTACAGGAAAGGTTGAACCAATTTCTAATTGTACATGTGATTACAACTTACAACTAATATGAATTTCATTGAAAATGTAAACGAAAAGTGAACAACTTAATGTCATCCAATTTTGATTGAATCCATTAATGGATGATAACGTAATTGTTTTTGTAATTATAATGAATTTTTTTGCAATTGCAATAGTATATTCTACCACATGTACAAAGAAATATAGACCACACAAGAAAAACATTGTTATTTCAATTGGATTATTATCTTTTCAATGTACCCATTCATGGGTCTTGTTTGCAGTTATCCATGGGTCTTCCCATGATATAATATTTAATAACTAATAGGTTGCTAGAAAAGGCTATTATAATTTAATTGGTAAATTAAGTTAGGTAAGTTCAATAAGTTATTTTAAACTAATCAAGCCTATGTACATTGGTGGCTTAGCTTAGCTTGCATACTTAATTAATTGGCCTAAGTTATTTATAGGTAGTAGTAGGCTTGTTCACTAAGTATAGCTAATAGGCCGTTAGATTATGAAGGTTAAACCTAATTAAGTTAGGTAAGCTAGGTAAGTAGTTGGTAGGTTTGGTCATTAATTAGTAACACTAGTAGAAATTGGCCAAAATGTAACCATTATATTTGCAACTGTGACTATTAGTTATTTGTAACTACATTTGGACATTTTTGCAACTATTTTTTATGTTGGTCATAGTTGCGATTATTTTGGTGTTCATCCTTCCATGTGAACAACATTTAGTTTAATTTTCATCCAAAAAGAACAATTTATGTCCCATTAATTGCAAATGTGACTAATTTAACTATAACTTCATGAATATACAAAAATGTATTTTGTGAATTTTAAGGAATATAGTTGGGTGTATTAAGATTTATAAACATATATTTAGAATTTATATGAACAACCATATTAAATGTGTATTCAAGTATTATTATTAGCATAAATGACCTTGATATTATGGTTACATTAAATAGTGTATATTTTGAGTATATTAAAATTTTATGTAAGATATTTGCTAAATACATTATGTCCATATTAAAATGTTATCCAAACCATCTTATTATATTTCTTAAAATTATTACAAATGAAATTTATTATTATTATTATTATTATTATTATAAGTAATCAATTATGAAGTATTATAATAAATTAATGATATATAATTTTATTTTCAGTTTTATCATTTTATTATATATAATAATTACTGTATTAGTTAGAATGGAAATCTAATAAATTATTATACAAATGTAAAAATTATTTTCAAAGGAAAAATATACTTATTAAAAATATAAAATATTTATGTAATAGTTCATAATTGATTTTAATGAGTGAAGTAGTAATATGAATAATAAAAGTAAAATAGTTAACCTTGGTTATCAACTAATTAGAATAATAATTGAATGAATGTTATTACTAATATTGTTTATCTAGTTAATAGATTAATTAATATTTAATAATATTTAATAATATAATTAATTCAGTAATCATAAGATATTAATGATTATTATTATAAATAGTTAGTTAATTGGATAGTTTATAAAGTGAATTAGTTAGTTTCTAGTTTAGTTGTTAATTAATTAATTGGTAAGTTTATTTTTTAAAAATTTATATTGTACTCATTAAATAATTAGTAATTTTATTCATTAATTAGTTAATTTATTGATTAATTAGTTAGCTAATTAGTTATCACTTACCTATTTAATTATATACTTTTCAAGATGATAATGAAAGCCAAAACATATGGGATAAAAATTTTAGTTACAAATCGTTTGCAACTAAACTTTTTGAATTGCAAACGACTTACAACTAAAATTTTTATCCCATATGTTTTGACTTTCATTTTCATCTTGAAAAGGATATATACAGAGTGTGTTGTTTCACATTTTCATATTTAAAAACATAGGCATATGGGATGAGTCAATAAAAATGATTTAACCCAAAATAGAATATAAATATTCATATATTCACACCTAACTACCTATTTCCATAATTTACCTACTTTTTTACCTACCTACCTACCTAAGTAGGTATTTGGCCTAGGTAGGTAAATAGGTCCTATGTAGATAGATCTTTAGCCTAGATGAGTAGGTAGGTAAATAGGTAGGTACTTAATTCAACCTACATACCTAAATATTGATTTAAATTAATTTGGAAAAATTCAATTAATATGCCACGTGGGAAATTTATATTACACCACGTGTCACAATCTGAACCATCCAAACATAAAAATTAAACGTCTTAGATTATTTTCAAAATATTAATAAAATATTTTTAATTATTAAAAGTTGGAACACTTGGTGAAACATAACTTGTTCCGATTGTTCACCAAAAAAGTCGCATTTTAGTTGCAAGTGACAATACGTATATGACTAATAAAAGGATGAAGGTGTATTTTTTTTTACTTTTTCTTTCATCCAAAATTTGTTATCGTTTACAACTAGTGTCAATGCAACTTGTCCAACACGACTATTGAAATTTTAAGTTGCAAATGTCGCTTGCAATTAAAAATTAGTCGCATGGACTAGTTACAAAATGCCCATTTTCTACTAATGTAAATTGGGTAATAGATAGTAAGTAGGATAGATAATAGGTAGGTTAATTAATTTATTGTATGAATATGTGATCATGTTTTCATATTAATTAATTAGTTAGATTCGATACTTAATCAATTAATTAAATAGGCTAGGTAGTATGTAATAAGTAGGACAAGTAGTAATAGGTAGTTAGGTAAACTAAGCAAGAGGTATATTATTTTGTGGATATGTCATAATGTTTTTGTATTAATTGATTAATTAGTTAGCTATGTTAAAAAAATAATTTATTAAATGTAAAGTAGGTAGTAGATAATAAGTATGTAACCTAAGTAGTATGTAATAAATAGGATAGGCATTAGTAGACCTAGTAGGTAGGTAGGTTACAAATTAAACAATAGGTATTTTATTTTGTGGATATGTCATAATGTTTTTGTATAAATTGATTAATTAATTAGCTATGTTAGACAGCTAATTTATTAGGTAGGTTAGGTAATAGATAATAATCTGTAATTTAGATAGTATGTGATAAGTAAGATAGGTAGTGATATATGATAATGTTTTTGTATGGGACAAAGGATGTGATAATGGTATAATGTTGTCATGTTGTAGTGTTTCCTTATCATTAGAATTTATTTCATATCTTTTGTTTACAACTTTAAACTTGTAAAGTATATAAGTAGGTGAAAAAATGGACTAAATTCATGTATGCACTATAAACATAGTGCATATGCCATTTGAGATGAACCAATCAAAAAGCTTGTCCCCAAAAAAATAAATAGGATCTTATTTACCTACTTGGCCTATGTTAAATAACCTATTCTACTCTATCCTAGAATAGGTTGCTCATTATATTTTAGCCTAGGAAAGATTATAATTAAATAATTATAATATTGAATTTAATTTAATCATATTATTTAATTATTTTAATAGAATAATTAATTAACTAATTATAATATATCTTTTTTGAACAAATGGAAAATTGTTATGTGTTTTATGGCCATTGGTTTTTAAAATTACCACATGGTTAAATCCTAATCACCCATTAATGGCACATTTGGTAGCATGTGACTATCTTAAACGTAATCGCAAATTGATGAGAAATTTTGCCTTAGTCATAAAGTTTGTGACTACACTTTCAATATCATGGCCATGTCATGTCTTTTGCGACTAACTATCTTTTGACACTTGTCTTAGGCGACTAGGCTGTTTTAGTTAAATGTGTCCATTACAACTATAAATGAGTCGCAACTCTAGTCATTGATTTCAAATTTCTTCTAGTGTCCCCAAATAGGTCACTAATGCAATAAATTCTGCAAAAATGAAGTTGATCCCTTTACAAGAAATGGGGAAAGGGGCTTATGAATAATCCAAAAAGCCTAGGCTTAAGAGACACCCAAAAAACCTACATGGGGGTTGCATCAAAAGAAATGAATTAATATCAAAAGGCTAATAAAAGAAAGAAAGAACTTGTGAAATAAATAAAAAGGTTTTTGGGTGTAACACCAAAAGAGGATCCCAAAAGCTATTTAGACATCCCTTAACCTCAAAAACCTCACATGGTGAACATCCTCGTCCACCACATAATATAAAATGGAAGAAATAAAAGAAGCAAATCCAAATGGGATGCTTGAAACCTTAATACCATCCAAAAGGCAACAAAAATTGGCAAAAACAAAAGAACTAAGAGGCAAATTAGAAGGTGACCAAACCAAACACTTGTAGGGTTGGACCACAAACCCCATGCAAAGTCCAATTGCAAAACAAAATGTTCAAAAACAAAAGGAACAATAAAAGCATGGCCAATAATGTGAATGTCATGAATAAAGGAAGGGTATATATAAGAAGAAAAAACCTTGTCAAGCATCATAGTGCCCAAAAATGAACTAGCACTTAAAGAGGCTCAGCAAGTAGATCACCTTAATGCATGCCCACTAAAGAATGTATGATAAATAGCTCTCCCAAAAGCAAGTGGTGGCTAAAAAGGATGGGAATTTATTCAACATATTAGCATCGAGAAAAAAAGAAAAGGGGGGTCCAAACATGATTGGGGTATCACATTTGAACCTTAAGGACTCATTCCAAGGACTCTCAAATTCACTTTTTTCGTTATTTTTCTCATGACATGTCTTACATTTCACCTTTTATTTTCATGTCAAATTTTATCCAATGTGGGCCATGTTATATCAATGGCCCAAAATTTCCAAAAAATTGACTTTTTGAAACTTTTTACATTACAATAGGGCATTTGGTTATTGTCACATTCATACATTTTATACACATTAGCACATAGGTGTTTGTGATAAAAATCTTGGGACAAAAAAAGTTGTCTAAACATTCCTTATGAATCTTTGAACTTCGTTTTTTTATGAGACAAAATCCTAGATTGTTTTCAACTTGACTTGGTAAGAATATTTAAACTTGTTCAAATTTGACATTCTATGCATAAAATAGTCCCTTGTAATGTATCTATTTATGAATAAAATCAAACTTTCAACATGAATTTGTTATTAAGTTTGAACAATGTGTTTAAGTGAAAGGTTTAATCAATATAAAATGAAATAGTCCTTTTGGGTACCCCAACCATGCTTTGACCCAAAAGTTAAGACAAATAACCTCATGCCACAAAAAGCTTATAGAAGATGACTTTTCGAAAGATGGTGTTGAAAACATTTGTGAAATCCACTTGTAACACCACCTAATTAAAATGGATGTCTAAAACAACTTGGACATTATGAACCACCACTTCACATCCACCCAAAACTACCACTTTGAATTGATGAGGCAACAAGTGAGTAAAGAAAGCATCATGAACAACAAACATAATGTTATGTTCACCAACCAATATTGGAATTCACACATTGCAATTGGTCGAATGCTTTCAAAAAGCTTGGCCAAAATCAAAAGCCTAGAGCTACCAAGAGCCCAAGCAATTGACAGCATGATGTGAATTACAACAACATGAGAGCTTGACGCTTGTAAAAGTTGTGCGAAGTCGTTAACTAAATTCTTACGAAAAAAAAGGTCATTCAAATGTTCAAAAACCATATTTAAAAGACCATTAATTGAAAGATGCAAACATTAAATGAAAGTTAACTTGAAGGAATCCAAGAAAAACTCCAAGTTGAATGAGACTAAAAATCCAATAAGGAATATGAACAAGGAACAAACAAATCCAAGGAGTGAAATGCTTGCAATGCAATAACAGTCTCAAAGGAAGTTGGGGCTAAGGTAAGGGGAGCAAGAGCATTAGTAATAGGGACATACCCCTAAGGCAATATTCTATTCGAACCAATATGGTAAGAGTCAGACCAAAACTTGAAAGGCATTTTAAAAAAGAATTTTAGCCAAAGGGGCTTGAACTAAAAAGAGAGCCAACACAAGCATTTGTGCCCAAAGAATGTGTTTCACTTGAAGCTCCTCCCAATCACTTACTAAAACTTGTTATAGGCACATCTTAATCTCCCTATGAATGGTTGCATGACCCCAAAGGTTGAGGAGAAGACACCATTATGAGAACAATTATAATAGATTCTAAGTAGTCATGTCGAATGGGTCAAAAGCCAAATGGTCTAAAAAAACATGAAATGATAACTGCACCTCACGTTTCAAAGCAAAGTGGGTACGTGCATACAAACAAGGCCAAGGGAAACCCAAATGGAAAGCTCCAAAAAGGTCCAAAGTTAAAACCCAATCCCAAATCAAAGGCAAAAAAAAAGGCCAAATAAGAATTTGAGAGACCTTTTTTATTAAACGGGGAAATAATATTAAAAGCTTGGTAATGCCTCTAATGACAAAGCATGCCATGTTGTGAAAGCAAGGCTCCACAATTGAAACACAGGGACATCACGACGCTAAATGAAAGGCCCCATAAGGAAAAAAACCCTAAAACCAAATCTCGCTTTTTCAAAGGGGATGGAAACAAAATAGACCAAAGACTAAGATTCTACACTATCTAAGGCACATAATCTAGCCGAAGACCAAGAGAGAAAAAGAATTATACTCATGGCTAAGATCATGAGTGAGAGACCCTTGAAAGGTAGGTGAAATTTTGTATTAAAGATAAATGTTTAAGAATGTAGAGATACCAAAGGTTACTAAACATGGACTTTATGAGATCCATTCAAAAACATTTTATTAACTTAACGTTGATTAAAAGCTCTTTTTCATGGGCTGCTACTTAACATTGTGTTTTTGTTACAAGATCTTTTTTTTTAAAGATTTGATGTTAAATAACATTATTGATGTGAAAAAAGAGAAAAAAAACCTTGCTTCTCTTGCCATCAACTTATAATTAGGTGTCATTGCATCATAATTTATACTAATTCCACTAACATAATATATATATCTATATATATATGTATATATATACACTCATAGATTCCTTGGTATTGACTTCTTAACGAACCAATAATTGCAGGGTAAATGCCTGCAAGCTTGCTACAAAAATTTATCTATGATTTCCCGCTAACTAGATAAACTGACCATATTGCCCAACCATATTTCAAATGTTTAACTCTACCCAAAGGGAAAGTTTTGGAAGAAGCCATCTCCCAATTCCTCAACAACATGGCAATGTACAAGCAAGAAAGAAAAGGAATTCCAATAAAATGAAGAGTCCAAATACATGGGATAGTGCGAGGCCCCAATTTTTCATGGCACTGCAAGCTTTCAATTGCCATAACTACACCATTCTGTTATTTAAGGCTGGCCAAACTGATGGGATTACAGCTCCTTGGCAACAAATGGTGGTTTGAAATTCCACACAATGCAAATGAGTCCCATCTCCAAAGTATTTTTGTTTTGTTGAAATGACATCAAAATTTAAGTGGGTGGAACTATTTGTGCATCAATGAGAGGCGAACCTCATTCACCTTTCATTAGTCCCTCCAATTGAGTGCTCTCCAATTGAGTGCTCGCTCTGCTGACATCAGTCCACATTGATTTTCCTTGGAGGTGGTAGACTGTAGACTTTACCTTTTCAAAATTTGTGCATATATGCCATTGACATCAGCATGTGCTTAGCCAATTGTGAAATACATTGAAAAGGGATTTGTGCACAGCATTGACATCAACATGTGCTTAGTTGTGTTAAAATAGTAAGTGCGGTGGTCAATCTTGAGTGCCTGTTGGCCTCCTATATAGTATGTAGTTTTGTGTTTAAAGATTTTTAGATTAATGCGTACTTAAGTTTTCACTTACTTCCGGCTGGTTCCTCACTTACCCTGGGCTAGTTTATCTCCTTTGATTTAAGATCTGGATTGCTGTTCATTTAGTCCTTCCACCAGTGCACCTTCCAATCATTCAAATATTTAGTTTAGTATTTTTCTGTTTGCTGTGTGTGCCATGTGAGTGTGTGTAAGTGTGGTTGGCTTGTCACCTGTATGTTACAATGGTATTGTTATACTCTAGTCGGGCCCTGCCCCCATAGGGACATGGACTATCGCATTGGATCCAACTTTTGGAAGTTTTACGTTATTAAAACCAGTTTCACATTAGGTGAAACGGTTTCTTTGGTGAAAGCGTTTAGACTGTTTAGGCTGGAACGGATTTTTTTGGTGTTCAGAGTGTGGACACAGTAGGTAGATGTACAGCATCTTATTTATTGGCAGGGCCAGCGTGTTTGTGATGCCTTGTTTTGTTAATGCACTAATGTATCTGGAAGATCAGTGCAGGTATTATTATACTCTAGTTTGATTATGCACTAATGTAGCTGGAAGATCAGTGCAAACATTAGCAAATGTAATACAACTCATGCAACTGTTGTTTTTTCATAGTATTTACTTGCTGATCTGCACACTGTTTGCTGATCTTTTATCTTGTCACAAAATAGGATCTTACTTTTGGGTGTAAAGATTTTTGTAGTAATAGAACAATGGCAGAGTTTGAAGATTCACAAGCCGATTGCGCAAGACATTGAAAAAGGATAAGTGTACATGACATTGACATCAACATGTGCTTAGCAGAATGTGCAAGACATTTGAAAAGGGATCGAAAAAGGATTTGTTTATGGCATTGAGATCAACATGTGCTTAGCTGATTGTGCAAGACTTCGATTCCAGCATGTGCTTGGCCAAAGTAAATCAACACCCACCAGTGCACCATCCCCTGCATGCCTGTTATGACTCAATTATTGTGGACGAATCTCAACTGAGTTAATATCTGGTTTCACCTTGGTAAGAGCATCTGCAGCGGTGCTCAGTATGTGATCCTGCACAGTAAAATTGGATGAAGAAAATCCAATATATGCCGGTTACCGTCAGGGGGCTCAGCATAATTTCGCTGGTTGCCATGGCTGGTGAAAGACGCAGCAGCGCTGTGCACATGCAGACAAGAGTGTAATAAATATGATTAACTGGTGCTCAGTGTTTCTGATTGGCCCATCATACTGATTGGTCCAGGTGGCTTGCTATTAGTAGTCCCCCACCTATTTGATTTCCCAGTTTCAGTTTTATTGGTAGGGTTGCAAAAGAGTACATAACTAAACTTGGATGTGCAAAATACTTTCGCAGGGTCACATACTGAGCACCGCTGGAGATGCTCTAACCCTTTATGTAACATGTCCCATACTACAGAACTAGATAGTTTATACATAGGTGAGGGCTCTTTTTGCTACCCACTAGTTAGTTCAAGCAGAAGCAACTGAGGTAACCTTCATGGTTACTTAGGGAACCGAAACCCCAACAGAAAATTGTTTCCTGACCACTTACCATCCATCTTTCATGGTCTACTGGTGAGTGCTTGTTCACTTTGGCCCTATCAAGGTGAGCTGGAGAGTTAGTAGTGGGGCACCCAAGACATTGAACCATGGACTCGCCAAAGCGTTGTGAGGCTGAAGATCAACATTGAAATCCTAAGGCCTCTGTCTTATACCGGGTCCATAGTAGGACTCGGTTTCAGGTCTCTTCTTCACAGTATTAGGTGCTTCTATCTTACGGGCTGGAGACCACCACAAAATTATGTAGGTTTCATTTCATCCCACCTTTTGAGGAATGTTCATGAGCAACCTTTTTTTTTTTGGTTTGGGGCAAATTTTCACCAATTGACCACTTTTTCTCCAAATGGCAAACAATTTAGTGTTTTTTTTGGGTTTTCAGTTGAAAAATTTCGAAAAAAAGGTAATTCTTACTTTGGAAATTGCCATATTCTATCCTAATTCAGTTCCAGCAGGTAGTCAAAAATATCAAAGAATGCAAAAACACTTTCACTTTCATATTTTCTTATTGCCAAATCTGGCTAAATGGCCTTATGGATGAAAACCAATTCAGCTAAAAATTGTGTGTTGAACATGAGCTTTTTTTCAAATTTTGAATCTGCCAACCCCAGATGTTAATGTCAGGGAATGGTCTCGCCATTGCCCATTAATGTCATGGAATAGTCTTGCCATTGCCCATTATGTCATGGAATGGTCTTGCCGTTGCCCGTTATGTTGGGTACAACATGGAGCTCACCCTAACAAAGTTCTCAAGCTCGCTCCACCTTACCCAACATAATAATATGATAGACAAGGCCTCAACCATTCCACAGCAAATTAAGAAAACATAGCAGGAGAATTGGGAACTTTGCAGTGCAACAGTTTCACATCCCAATCTACTCATGATCCGAGCTACAGTTACACTTGACTAACATTCTGCAAGCACAGTTCAAAGAAGTTGACAACATATATATATACATATTTATGTTGTCTATAACCTCCTCCATGAAGTGTTCAAGACTCTTGAAATTCGGAACAAAACTGAAATTGATTTACTTCACAATTGGAAAGTAGTGGATTGTACAAAATGAATACAAACATAACATGACAATTAGTATGAACATTCAAAACAAGATGAATCCTCAAGAGTCTGTCTTCTGAAGTCTTCTACTACACTACTACTACCCACATGTGATGTCTTCTTCACTCAGTCCTCAGAAAAATTGGGCATGCTTGAAATGCAGGAGGATTCAAGCGATCATGGGATACTAGATCAAAAACGGATCTTTGCTTCTGTATAAATTGAAGAGGTGGGAGTTTTTTTTTACCTCAAGATTTCAGACAAGAGCACCGCCCGGTAGCACCAGTGAGTAGGAGGAATTTTTTTGCAAAGCTCTTATTAGTCGACTTCTTCGATCTTGGGGCCTGGACCAGCTCCTGCAGAAGCGTCTCCAGAAGCGCCATATGCTCCACCGCCACCGTAAGCGTTTTCGGCACCAGGGCCGCCGGCGTCTCCTTGATACATGCGCGCGATGATCGGGTTGCAAACGGACTCCAACTCTTTCTGCTTGTGTTCGAATTCGTCGACTTCCGCCAATTGATTCTGGTCCAGCCATTGAATCGCTTCCTCCACTGCCTTCTCGATCTTCTGTTTATCGTCTTCGCTTAACTTCCCTGCAAACTTGTCGTCCCTGATTGTATTCCTCATGTTGTAAGCGTAATTCTCTAATGCGTTCTTGGCTTCCACTTTCCTCTTCACCTCCTCGTCTTCGGCTTTGTATTTCTCTGCATCTTGCACCATCTTCTCAATGTCATCCTTGCTTAGTCTCCCCTTGTCGTTCGTAATAGTGATTTTGTTCTTCACTCCTGCCGTCTTGTCTTCTGCTGCTACATTGAGAATGCCGTTTGCATCGATGTCGAAAACCACGTTCACTTGTGGTACTCCTCTTGGAGCAGGTGGAATGCCGGAGAGCTCGAACTTGCCGAGGAGGTTGTTGTCCCTGGTTCTTGCTCTCTCGCCCTCGTACACTTGGATCAGCACACCAGGTTGATTGTCTGCATAAGTCGAGAATACTTGCTCCTTCCTCGTTGGAATTGTGGTGTTTCTGGGGATCAACGTTGTCATAACACCACCTGCAGTTTCTAGACCAAGACTGAGAGGTGCGACGTCCAGTAGCAACAGATCTTGGACTTTGGAATCGCCTTCTCCTGTCAGAATGGCTGCTTGCACAGCAGCTCCATACGCAACTGCCTCATCGGGGTTGATGCTCTTGCAGAGCTCCTTTCCGTTGAAGAAATCCATCAGAAGGGTTTGGACTTTAGGAATGCGAGTGGAGCCTCCGACCAGCACGACTTCGTCCACTTGTCCCTTGTCCATTTTCCCATCCCGTAAGCATTTCTCCACCGGCTCCATGCATTTTCTGAACAAATCCATGTTCAACTCCTCGAATCTGGCTCTTGTGATAGTCGAGTAGAAATCCACGCCTTCGTAAAGCGAGTCGATCTCGATCGTCGTCTGCGCGGTTGAAGACAATGTCCTCTTCGCGCGCTCGCATGCTGTGCGTAGACGGCGAAGAGCTCTGGCGTTTCCAGATATGTCTTTCTTGTACTTCCTCTTGAACTCCTGCACGAAGTGGTTCACCATCCTGTTGTCGAAATCCTCGCCGCCAAGGTGTGTGTCGCCTGCTGTGGCCTTCACCTCGAAAATGCCTTCCTCGATCGTCAGCAGTGAGACATCGAAGGTACCTCCTCCGAGATCGAAGATGAGGATGTTCTTCTCTCCAGAGGACTTCGCTTTCTTGTCCAAGCCGTAGGCAATAGCAGCAGCAGTCGGTTCATTGATCATGCGGAGCACGTTGAGACCAGCAATGACAGCGGCGTCCTTCGTCGCTTGCCGCTGAGAGTCGTTGAAGTACGCAGGAACCGTAACGACTGCATTCTTCAGCGGCTTGCCCAGGTACGCCTCCGCAATCTCCTTCATCTTCGTCAACACCATCGCCGATATCTCTTCCGGAGTGAATTTCTTTTCCTCGCCTTTGAAGCTCACCACGATGATCGGTTTGTCATCGGGTCCAGGGATGACTCGGAACGGCCAGAGTTTCATGTCGCTCTGTACAGAAGGATGGCTGTAACGCCTTCCGATCAACCGCTTGACATCTGCAGCAGGTCCAGGAAAAGAAGTACGCAGCATGGCGTCCATTTCAGATCGGATCTTCAAGCAAGAAGAAGGAGTCTCTTCATCTGAGAATTCTTCCGAGCATGCAACCTGAACATGGTCCAGCATGAACGCGGCATGAAGAATCGGATTCGCAATCAAGAGATCAACAAGTGCGATGCTCTTACCGAAAACTGTGTTCTGCGGATTCACGGCGACTTGATTCTTCGCCGCCTCGCCGACGAGACGCTCGGTATCCGTGAACGCAACATACGAAGGTGTCGTTCGATTTCCCTGTTCGTTAGCAATGATCTCGACACGATCGTGTTGCCACACTCCCACGCAGCTGTACGTGGTTCCGAGATCGATGCCGATCGCAGGTCCTTCTCCAGACATCTCCGTTTTCTTCCTTCCCCTTCCTTCGCCAAAATCGCAATCCTAGTTCTAGCAATACGTTTCTGGAGCTGCACCACTGGACCTGCCTGCAACGACGATTGATCTCGCTCAGATTCACAAGACCGAGAGCACAAAATCTCCTTCCTCTACAAGCAGCAAGACAAGACTTACTCTAAGAAGCGAGAATCAGATCGAGAGCGCTTTGCAGAATGTTGTTGCACAACGCGAGTCTGGCAAGAAGAACAGTCTAAATTATAGCTGTGGAAACTTTGGCTGTGGAAGCCTCGAGAACAAGCGCGTGAAATAGATACTTTCCATTTCTGCTGAGAGCTCGGACTTCATGTTGTGGCAAGTTCTCAGCGCCTGGAATGGGCTGTGATCGCATGCGCTCCCTGTTTAGTGCATGAAATTCTCATAGATTTAGGAGGAAAATCTGATTGGTTTTCCTTACCTTTTGCTTTTCCAGTCAATGTGTTAGAACTGGGTGATCTTCAGAGCTGCTTGAGCTGGTGCACAGTTCCCTGAGATGCATATTGAGTGGAATTTTGGTAGGTCCTGTGGCACTAGTTTCCTGATGAGCTTCTGAACTTCAGAATATTGCCTGAACTGTGGGTTTAAGAAGCTTGCCTTAATGTGTGGCTTGTACTTCAGCTGAGCAGATGGGAATTACATGTGAGGATCATGTTATGCAGAGTGGATCATGTTCTCCAGAGTGGAAGAGTGCACAATGGGCTTTATCAGAGAACAAAGGTTTGATTTGAGAGGTGTGCTCTCTTGTGGGTATGCCCAGCTCCAATTTGAGAGGGTTCCATTTTTGCATGTGGGTTCTGACTTTCTGCTCAAGTGGGTATGCTTTTAAGCTCCAATTTGAGAGGGGTCCATATTTTTGCAGATGTGGGTTTCTGACTTTCTTGAACTTTGCATGTGCTGTGTGATGTGCCAATTATCACTGCTGAGAATGTAATTGGAAGCTGCTCCTCATGGACAAAACATTGACCATCAACCCTGTGCCTCATAATGTCCAGAAAATGAAAGAGGTACATACTATCCACTCCATTCAATTTAGGTGTCAATCTCTTTTTTGAAGTTGATTCTAAGAAAATTCTCAAGACCAAACAAGATGTTTTACAATGTGGAGAGAGAACTTGGTTGTTTCATTGATTATCAGGATTGACAAAGATTGTGAGTTTCCATAGCTGCAGCCAATAGCTCCATGTTGTCTTGAAGACTCACATGTGGTAAAGTTCTTTTACTGTTTTCAAGTAGTTTTTGCTGAGGCTAATCCTGTGCAGTGCATCTGGGAAAAGGCGCACCAAACAGGTAGACAATCCTATGACATTTTGACCTCACAAATGCTTGGAAATTTTACAGTTTTCTTCTCTCTCTCTTTTTCCAGTTCAATGAAAAGACAAATGGACAGGACCTCTTTAGTTAAAATGTCTTATTAGAGTTAGATGCTGTCTATGCAAACCCATGACATCAACAAAGAAATGCAGTTTACAATTTAGACTTGATGAACCAAATACAACTAAGATAGTCCAATCTTGACGTGGTTCCTTCCTTCTAGCACAGTTCAGGCTTTGTTCCACACTTGGAATTGGTGGTCAAGTATGAATTCCAGACTTCGTTCTACATGTAGTCTGTTCTATAGAGACAAATGGGCCCTTTTATGTTTGTTGCTAATGATGGTTTTCAATATGAAGAATACTAGTACTATTCTTATCCCACATGCTCAATTGGCTCAGATGCAGGGATTTTGTTCATCTCTTGTGCTGCAGGGTTATCAGTTTTGAGGTTTTGACCTTCCTCTCCCTCTTGGAGCTTGTACTGTTCAATCTCCTCCTGCTGGATTGCAGTGTTGTACAAAGCATGAAGGCCAAAGAAGAAACGGTACACTAATATTGCAGCAGTCCAGACTCCAAACCAAATGAATGATAATCTATCAAGGGTTCCAAGGAGGAAGATGTTGAGCGCCACTGAGAGAGATGGAACCCATGGCACAAGTGGAACACCCCAGATTTTTTGGCTTTCATACTTGGGGCACAAACACAGCCAGGCCCAAGGTGCCAATAAACCAGACAGGTGAGAAAATTGCATACAATATCCAGCCATTTGCACTCAAACCCCAGTAAGCTCCAATCACTATTGAAGAAGCAATATTGATGAAGAGGACGAAGAAGAAAAGGGCTCCATTCTTTTTGGTCCTTACTCCAGGAATGTAGTATTGTCATACAAGAATGCCAACGCAACAAGGAAGAAAATGAAGAGGCTACTCAGTGAAAATAAATTGCCAAGGATGGCTAGCTCAGTGAAGAAGGCAATGATTGCCCTTGCAAGTATCATGATTGCTGCTGCATTGGCAGGAGTTCTTGTTCATTTGTTTACAAGGCTGAACCAAGGTGGAATGTGTGCGGACAATATGTGTGAGGTATTGAGCTTGCCCAATTGCACCAACAAGCAACACAGTTGTAATCCCCTTCAAAGCTCCAAGAGTGACAACATATTTTGCCCAACTCATGCCAACTGTTTGGAATGCTACTGAGTATGGAGCATTTTGGTCAATCTCAGGTGTTGACACCATCAAGCACAAGGTGAGTGCCATGTGAACATACAAGACTGTGCATGTTGTCATTGAGCCACGCAACCCAATGGGAATGTCTTGTCCTGGGTTTTTTGTTTCCTCTGCCATTGTCAAAACTGCATCAAAACCCAAGTATGCAAAGAAGAGCACAGATACTGCACTCAAGATTCCCCTAACACCATAACACAAAAATGGTTTGTAGTTCTCTGCTTTTGCATGTGCCAGGAATGAAAATGATGACAAAGATGATGATAAACATGTTGACAAATGTAGCAATCCAGTTGAGATAGGAGGTGCTGCCCTTGGTGCTCCAGATTGCAACTGCTCCAGTGGCAATGAGGATTCCTATGGCAATTAGGTCAAGTTGATTGTAGCCAGAAGTGAGGTTGGTTCAATCTGAAGTTGCAATGGATCTTTGTTGATGAGAGTCACAAAGTCAGACATCCAACCATGGGCAACCGCGGCACCTCCAACAATATATTCAAGAATGATGTTTCCAGCTCCAATGAAGGCAATGAAGTCCCCCAGCTCGACTCGTAAGTAGGGAAATGATCCCCCTACATTCAGACACAAAAAATTGTCACCACCTTCATCACTTGTGGATGCAACTCAAAACTTTGCCGTATAGGCTGGCATCTCCTCTTCAAGACAATCTGCATTGACATCTTCTGGAATTCCTTCGACAGAATCTTACAACCTGATGATAATCACATACTGAGAACAGTTGCCTCAATGGGAACTTCTTCTTCACATCATCTCCAGGATTCTCTCTTTCTCTTTTTCTTTCCTTAAAAAGTAAAAGGTTCAATCTCCAGTTTGCAAAGAGGGTAAGTACAAAACTTTCCTTGTTGAGCTTCTCTGTTGCTGTTGCAAGTTTCTTTCTTTAGAAACTACTATTACCCATCTTCCTGTTCTCTTGTTTCCTTCATTAAGAAAGTTTTACCTCTTCTTCCTTTTTTTGAAGCTTGGGATTTTGAACTTTTGAAGTTTCCAGTATTGGGTTTTGATCAAAAGGAAGGATTGGGTTGTTATCTGTGAGCAAGAGACTTGCAGAAAAGACGAAAAGCTTACCAGCGACAGGAATCTCAACACTAAACATTCAAGCTTTTGTGGAACCTGAACAATAGTCCAGTGGCAAAGGACAAGCCAAGGCTTTCACCTACTCATCAACAGGTTTGAACCGAAAACCTTTGTGATACCAAACAGGGACCGTATCATTGAAAATTTTGGATTTCATTGTTGACAAAAGCTCGCATTGAAGTGGTCGAAACATTTAGACTTTCGTGGAACAGAAACAATTGTCTAGTGGCGAAGGACACAAGAACTTGGCTTTCACCTACTCATCAATGGGTTTGAAACTGCAACCTTTGTTGTACCAAACAGGGGGCTATATCAATGAAAGCTCTGGATTTAATTGTTGACAAAAGCTTGCATGAAGCGATCTAAACATTCAAGCTTTTGTGGAATCAGAACAACAGTTCAGTGGTAGAGGACAGGGCTTTCACCTATTCATCAACAGGTTTGAAACTGAGATCTTTGTGGTACCAAATAGGGACTGCACCATTGCAAGCTCTGGATTTTATTCATTGTCTACAAAAACTCACATGAAATAATCTAAATATTCAACCTTTGTGGTACCAAATAGGGATTGTACCATTGAAAGCTTTGGATTTCATTGTTGACAAAAACTCATATAAGTGATCTACATATTGTGGAACTGGAATAATACTCCAATAGGAGAGGACATGATAGAGCTTTCACTTACTCATTAGCAGGTTTGAAACCAGAACGTTTGTGGTACCAAACCGGGGCCATAACACTAAAAGCTCTAGATTTCATGGTCAACAAAAGAGAGGTATTAGCAGAGACTATACACTCCAGAAGACTTCAAGATGGTGATTCTACTATGGACTGGAGTCTTCTCTCTCATCAGAAGCTTCATTTTCTCAGAAAGGAGAACCAAATGTTACACAAGGAAAATAATTTCTTGAGATTATGGAACTTTGCTAAGAGATAATCCTCAGGATCAAACCCAGGGAATCCTCCTGGCTGGAGCAAAATTTCTCTCCCTTCAAAGTTCTCAGGGTTTCATGAAGAGCTCCAAGAAGCAAATTTACTGCAATCTGCATGCACAGTTGAATGACAGTGAGATTTCTCCCTCCAACTATGTTACAGCTGCAAAACCAATTTAGTTCTCAGCTCACTTCAATACAGTAAACTCCCATGATTACTGCTGCATGAGCTCAAATTGAGCTGGCATGTGGACAATTCCCAGTTCACCATCAGACATGCTGCAAAGACATGATGTTGCAGAAATAATAAATTTCACCAAGACAACAATCAAGCTCATGCATGGGTTTCTCCAACAAATTTGCTGTCTGTAGCAGTACCAGCCTCGGGAGATCATGAAAATTGGAGACAAAAATACAACTTTGATTCAAGAGAAACAAAGGTGCAGAGACTTACAACTGTCTTTTCAAGTTTTCAATGGGGAAGAAAAGAAACTGAGTGATATTAAGACACAAAGACATGCCTCAGAGACCAAAGGGAAAGAAGCAAAAGCTATATACACATTTGTAAGAGAAAAGTAGCGTGGTGGTGCCCCACAAGTCACAGTCCAAGCCACACAAAGAACCATGAATCTCCAAAGTTGAAGCCTTAAATTTGAAGGCTTCATTCAATTTCCTTCAAAGATATCTAGCCCTTCTAGTGAAGGGCAAAAAATTTTGGGACCATAATTCTGGTTTTAATATGCATATAATCACTTGTTGGATCTGTGCCAATAGTGCTGCACTCTGAGCAAACTTACATTGTATAGAAAGATGTGAAAGATAGGAGAGTCTTTGAAGATATGTAACTGTTAGTAAGCATTTTCTACCTATGCTTTTGCAAGATGTGTAGTTTTTTTTTTCAATACAAATTCATTTTTGAAGCAAAAAGGGCTTAGAAGATGTTTAACTTTTAATGATACCAAGGATGAGGCTCTAGAGACACTTCATTGCAGATAAACCCTCCAAACAAGAGAAAGCTAAATCGGCATTCACATTGAATTGGGTTCCAACACACAATTATAGGAAACTAACATTTAACAACAAATACTTGACATGAGTTGGAGTTTGACAATATATTTGATGGTGCTACAAATTGAATGATGTCAAGCATCTGCGATTTCTCCCATGTCCAGGAAAACAGATAATAGCTCCAAATCAGGTGGCAAGAATAGGGAGACTACACATACTATGGTGGGAATTTGTTATAAGACATGGGTGAATCCTCAGGGAGTCATAAATGCACTACTACACAGTGGTTCATTTTTAAAAAAACAAGAGTTCACACAAATCCATTCTGCAACATTCAACACATAATATTTTGGAGATATCATTGATTATATATGCTAATAAACAAATTTCACATATTGCAAACAAATTGGGTGTAGGTGCAAGTCAGCTGCATGTAAGTTCTCATAACAGTAGAGTCATGACTCATCAGTAGTTTCAGAGTCCTTAGCGAAGGTACCATGGCTAGCCCAGCTTCAGATTGCCATAGCAACCTCTAGGCTCTGTTTGGTTTCTAAAGTAGGTTTTTTAAGTCAATGGATATGTCACTTTTAGACAAGGGTCAAGCGTAGTTCTTCTTTACAACCAACTAAGGCTTTTTATTTTTAAAAAGGGCTAGAGAAACAGATCCAAAGAATCTGGGAAGCAACAGTGCAGCAGAAAAAAATATCTTTGAAATCAAAATGAGGACTTGTAAGTCAAAGAGCATGCAAGTGCTGGGGTTGATGCTTGCGGAGTTGTTCAGCCGCAAGTGATGGCATTCAACCCTAGTTGTTTCAAGTACATAGTTCTATGCATTCTAGAATCATTCATATGCTTGCTTGCTTAAACAAGAAAAGTGGAAAATAAGAAATGTATAGCATCAAAGAGATGAGTATACTAGATTTCATTCCTGCAACATATGCACACTAGTTCAACAAAAGGGGTTACACATTAATACACCTAACCTACAAAGCATCTAAATCACATCTCCCATGAGCCTTCAATCACCTAGATCAAAGATTAAAATAATGCACAATGCTTCAAATCTTTTCTTTCAATATTTCAAACAAGTTTAAACTCAAAGAGAACAACAGAACATTTCTTTGCAATTTGTCCAAATGGTAGCATATGCTTATTAGTATGAGCAAAACCCACTATTTTTCCACTGGTGTCGGTTTAAGTTCCTGGATGATTTTTACACAGGCCCTATGGGCCCTACAAGCTGCAGCTATGAAGTTGAATCAAATTCATCTAACTCAACATAGGTTCCATTCTAACTTCTCATCATCATGGGCAATGTGGGTGGAAGATGAAGGCCACACATGAAGGATGTCATTGAGGATAGTTCCTCTTAATAGTTAGATAAAGCTTTGGTTCAATGGTTAAGAAAATCTAATGTCTTTTCATCATGTTGTTGGCCTTAATCATGTTTTGGCGATTGACATTTGAGAAGTTCATCCCTTCACTATTATGCCCTTTGAGTTCATACATACTATCCAAATAAAATGCTATGTGTACTACTGAAAGTGTGAGACCAAAGAGAGACAACACAAAAGCTTTCCCAGAAATATGGAATGTCATTCAGTTTTATGTGTCCCAACCGCCTCTTTTTAATTTTGATGAGCATAAACTTTCTTATAGTTAAATTGAAAGACGAAGTATTTTGCACCATTTTATCTTATTCATCTTGACAATGCATGCAAAGAAGTATGCAAATATGGACCTATCTTAGAACAAGCAGTGGCAAGGGTTTTCGTTTATCTCCAATTCTTTTCCACACTGGCAATCATCCACAAGAGGAATTAGCCAAATTTGGCTAGAGGTCCAAGACAAAATTAGAAAAATTTAAGGAGCCTGCTATATTTTGGCAACCTGCTGGAAACTATTATTTAAATAATGAAATTTCATGAAAAAAAATCCTCAAAATCTGGCCACTTTAGCACTTTTTTCCAAAAAAAACCTTTGTATGAGTGACACTGGATTTTTATTTATTTTTGGTCGCCAAGTGGCAAAAATTGGCCCAAAAACAAATGCTGGAACACAGCATAGTGGATAATTAGAAGGTGGACCAGTTAGGGTTAGCAGAATCTACTAACCCTAGGTCACAGTACAACTTCTCTTCTTTTTTCTAGACTTTGTAAAATGGAGAGAATAAACTTTTTAGTGCACATTATCTGGATCATGTTCCAAATAGACCTAGGACTGCATGCACCCTTTAGGGTTTAGGGTTCACAATGAATATGGGCCTTGGGACACAAACATCCTCTTTTAAAACTTTCATACCAGTCTCGTTCTGGTATTGGGTTGTGATCCCTTTTCCAATCCCAAATTCCACCTTGAGTGTAGCTGGAAAGTTAGTGAAATTGGGTACCATTTGATGAAACTGGGTATCTGTTCACAAGATTTACAGACCTTTTTTGTCCCTGACAACACTTCAAATTAGTGAAAATATGAGCAAGCTGTGAAGGTCGAGGTAATGCAAATCCAAAACCAGGGGTGGGAAAACTCCTGTGACGACCAATTTAGCCAAGAAAACTAGTTTGATCCCCCTCTTTGTTTTCCGTGTACTGTTTTCATCCTAACAATTAGCTCATGACCCAATGTGATACGCTTCTACCTAGGAACCAGAATGACTACATTTGGAGGCTATGGAAATATTTAGGCACAAAGAAATTCTCTTGTTGTGTACACTCTAACATTGGCCAGTTTGCAAAGTACCTTATGTGGGTCACAACTTTCCATTCAAGGTGCCAAAAGGCCAAAATTCCCTTGGTCACAACTTTCCATTCAAGGTGCCAAAAGGCCAAAATTCCCTTGGTTGCAAAGTGGACCTGAGCATGGCATTGCATCTTCGGACGCTCTCACCCATGGGTGTTACCTAGTGTAAAGACCCAACCAGATTTCCTTTAATGACAGAAAGACATTAGAGGCAGCACTTTACCTTAAGTATGAGAGGAAGTAAAATCCTGTTGCATAAGGTGCCATCTGATTACGAATTGAAACTTGGATTGCTTCTATACAATTATGGGTCAAATGTTAATATTTTGCCTTTAACTTCACCAAAATTGATAAATTTTTGAACCCCATATAGCATTACCCTTACATGGATTCCAAACATTTCAAAGCCTATATATCCTTTAATGGCTAGTTTTAGTTTGAAAATCTTCATTTCATTTAACCCCACAAAGACCAGTGTCTGCCAGACTCCTTATCCCAAATTGTCATCCATGGGTTTGAGTGAATAGGATGCACTCAATAATACTGAAGGGTTGGCTTTGCTAGTAGTGACTGGTGACTCTGCCAAATGAGATCCATGCCCGATATATGATGAGATATATTGTCACTTTCATCCACTCAATGCAGCCACATGCAGTAATGGATCCAATATGACATTCGTATAATGTGAACAAGCGAGCTCATCCCATAACTGATTGTGAAGGAGCATTTCTCTACTGTGGCAGCACACCATTGGATAAGAGCTCCCTAGTTATATCATGAAGAATTTTTTTGAAAAATTGAGTGATCCATTGTGTCTGGTCTGAATCAATTGTGGCCATTTCAGAAATTGTTTCCTCCAAATATGGTGACTTTCATGCTTTTCTTTCACAAAAATCCTTTTGTATGAGTAGCAATGGATTTTTTTGGCAAATATTCATTCTGAACAAGTGTTGATTAGGATGGTTGAAGACATTAAGACTTCAGACCACTTTTGAGACTTTTAAATGGCACCTTTTTTTTTGTCAAGGTGGATGGAATGCCCCAAGGGTTAGGAGGGTTCCAAACATCAAGGCCACTTTCCAGACTTGAAACGTTTGCTCTTTTTTCGTCACCACCTATGAGAGTTAACTGAGCATTGTTATGAGCAAGGAGATTGATACTGTGCATACTGCTACCATGTTTTTGTGCCTAAAGTTACAAGAGTTAACAAAGCATTGTTCACAACAAGATTAATATCTTGCATATTGTTACAATGTTTTCCTCTCAGTTGGAAAACATCGAGTTTGTTCAGCCCTGCTTTTGGTTGGGTATCCACAAAAAAAATTCCGGAGTTGTTCTTCTTGTGTTGGTTTCAACTTTTGACCATTGTTGGATGACTTTTTAAAATTATCAATATTTGGCCGGTTATTGAGGAAAAAAATCCAGTTATCAACCAGGTTATTAATAACTTACCAGCCGATTATTGATTTTTTGATAATCAGCTTGTTGACTTACCCATCAATTATTGAATTTTCAGATTTTAATAACCTACTTAGATGATTGGAATTTCATCCAGGTAGGTTATCAATGCTAAAACCTTACACATGCTTATGATCAAAATTAGAAAGACTGCTATTATTACTATTAACACCTTATAACCTACCCTACCTAAGAAATATAATCAACAATATTTAAGGTGGATATTTGAAAACCAACCCTTACAAACAATCAATAATAATTATTCATAAAATAACCGCGCAAATTGATAATCAGGGGTATTATTTTGCCGATGAATTGATAACCAGCAGATGTAAATTTTGAAATTCTTGTGATAACCTACCCAGATTGCTATTGCAAAAATAGCAATAACCCACCAACACTGGTTATAACTTATAACCTCCAGTCAATCCAGGGTTTCTGAGAAGAATTCCAAAATCAAAGAACCTTGAGTTGTGACTCTTTCATACTATAGTACAAGGGCAATTCCAACATATGTCTGTCAAAAAATTGATTAATTATGAAAATTCCGTGTTGAAAATAGAACTTTATTGAAGATTCTTTAGTCTCCTTCACAAAATTATGTTCTTCACAAAAAAAATTATGAAAATTTCAACACTTCTGAAAAATAATATAATTCGTGTCAAAGCTGCCAAGGTACTAGAGCAATTGCTTTCCACTTGGCTGGTGGCCCCAAGTGTTGAAATTGAAGGTGGTCATTAGTGTATTAATTTTTTAAGGTACAAAAAGAAAGTTGGAGTTTTAAGGTACACTAGGGCCACATTCGGCTGCTGTGGCAACCTTGAAAAGTTATCATGAAATGTGGGATGATTGGCCCACTATCAAATTGACAAATATTTATGAAATGTGTTAAGAACATGGCACTACCAAATTGATGAAAATGCATCTTCTTGCTGCATGGATGGGTGAAATCCAATCCTACATGTACAACTTAGATGGGAACTACACACTTGTTGAGAAAATTTTGCCACAAATTAACAATTAAGGTAAACTGACTCATCATCTATCACTCATCATATGTGCTTCATTTTGAGTGATTTAAATCATTATGGGAGCACTACCTCCAGCTTTAGAAATCATCTTTGAAGTGCAAAGGAAAAGTAGTATTTTTAAAACTAACAAGAAGAAAAATAAGCTTTTCAACTTACAAAACATGTTTTTTTTCAAAAAAAATTCTTTGTGGACGCTTCCTACTTTTAAATGTCCTAAATTTCTTATTCATTTTCAACAATTTAAAGTGCTATAAGAACATCCCCTGAAATTTTGCAAATCATCTTTGAACTCTAATAGCAACAGAACAACATATGAGGAAATTTTTTGGTGTTCAAGAACCAATCTCTATAACATTCGGTGCTTTGTTTTTTTTGAGTTATTGACCCCCTCTACTTTGGGGGGCCATAACTTTCTCAATTCTACTTTGTTTTCTACAATTTTCAATGTATCAATAAGAGGGGTTCAAGTTTTGTTTGGACAATAAAACCAACGAAGCCCTCACCTTGGATCCAGCTTGCCCTGAACACTCAAGTGTTCAATCACCAGCTGGTTTACCCTCTAAGTTCAAAGTGTATCTAACTTTTAACTTTCTATGTATTCCATTATTTCAATGCCTATGGTTACAATCAAGGTTGTCAGGAGGGATGTCCCTTGGCAATAAATGTCTTCACCATCCCATTCCATCCCTCTTGGCATCTCATAGCAATAATTTTTTAAAGTATATTTTTACCAATATATTACTGATGCAAAATTTTAAATGAAAGATTCAAAAATGAAGTTATTTTGCGTGTTTTCAATCAACAGAAGTAATATAATCACCAGATAGCTTATATTTGCTTTCAGTAAGTAGCCAAAAATAGAGACAAGAGGATTTAAAATTTGAGCTTCGTATCTGATTTATAGACAGATTGGCTAAAATTTTCTTAGGAAGGATTGCCACTTTTTCTGCATCTTCCCATGGATGATGGGCATTTAGGCTACATAAAAAATTCATAGAAAAAACACTGGCATGCAAAACACAAAATTTACTATGAGGATTGATGACTTTTGAAAGATTCCCATGTCCACCATAAAAAGTGGGCAAGATTTTTCCTATGCAAACATGATAGTAAGATAAAGGCAAAAAGTACATAGCTTGGTGGATCATACATGGAGACAAGCCTTGATGTAAGTGATTACTATGCATGTAGGAAAGCGGGTAACGCAGTTGGTGACTAACTAGGTTAGCAGATGCATGTGGATGGTTCGTACCAATGTTGTGCAAGCATTTGATTTTTGTCAATAGCCCCTTGGTTCTGGTTTTCTGGAATTTAAAAATCAACAAACCACCAGTTCAAAAGAGTCAGAATCAAAGAATCAATGGTTCCATTTCTTTCACAAACTTAGAAAACCACCAACTTTCATTGAAGAACCAGCAAAGAACCACAGGTTTCTTGGCAGATCTTTCATTATTATTATTTTGTTGAGAATGGTGGTTATATACCAGAACCAGTTCTCTGAGTTTCTGTAAACAGTGGTCATGAGATTAAAGAATCACCCTCATAACCAGTTGGGGTTGGGCACCATTTCCAATACCTGCACAACACTGGCAAGTAGTTACATGGCTAGGTGGTTAACTATGGAGCAGGAATACAACAAAAGAGTGTTTCCTGTGGGTTGACAACTCCCCTCATCTGGGTCTCACCATTGATAGAGAATCAACCAACTGATATTGAAGAATGCTTCGCCAATGCCCTGAGAACTTCTAACAGCATGTAAATGCATACTGCAATCCAATCATCAATAGGATTGATCAGTACTGTTGTTAACACATAAACAAATGGAATAATTATGAGTGTCCTGCAAACAGAAACAATTGTAACGGAGTGACAACACAGAACATTATTTTCTAGTATAGAATATGCTTTTGTGTCTGTCCTAGTTCTTGTAATAAGGCCACTCTTCTGCCTGCAATTGCCACTCAGCCCTGCCTTCATCTTTCCTTTCAGCTTGGTCTCTTAGCTGCACACTACAGTTAACAGGCAACCCTTCTCACACAGAAAGAAAGAGGCCACAGTTTCAATGCAATGTTATCAGCACAATTATGTATGAGTTCTCTCACCCATTGACATTGTCAGAAGAGAGAAAAATTTCTGGACATTGTTCATAACCAGTCCACCATAGTCCTCAGATGTTGAATTCACAGATGACATAGTGTGATGGCTAGAGATGTGCAAATTATCTGCATGTAAATTTGCAATAAACACAATGCCTTAGCATATGTGCAGGTGATGAGTATTTGGGGATTTTGCTTCATTGACCACAATCAGGGTGTCAATGGTTGTAACCTGTGCATGAGTTCTCACAGTTCTATATCTAAATCCATAACATGGACCTTTGAGTTCTAAGATCTAGGAAGCCAAGTCAGTAAACCATACAAATATTGTTGAGTCACATTACCTTTTTCTTCATTGTGGTGAGCTCCTTTTAAGTTTACTTGACACCGTAAAGCACACAAAACCCTTTCCACACATCAATAGAAGCCTCCACTTCTATACATAACATTACTAACAAAAAAGAGGATTGTAGGTAACTATGTTTGAAGCATATTGGCGTTCCCCCATATGTACATACCAGAGCACAAATTGTTCTGTATTTGTGATACTTCTTTTTTCTTATGTTTTGCAGTTTGTGGGTCTTCAAAGAAAGCATCTTCAAAGCACAAAGCAAATGACAAAGATAAAGAAGCCAACATGCAAAAGAGAGAAATCTAAGAAACTAGCATCGGTAAGGGATATTGCAGATGGCAAAGATAAAAGAAGCTCAAGAAAATACACAAAGAGAAAATCACAGAAGCAGGCATCTTCAAAGAAAGAATTGGAACACAAAGCTTAAGGAAACCAGCAGAATACTTGAAAGAGAGGTTCGTGGAAAAGAGCATCTTCAAACAAAGAACCTGAAGACGAAGATGGAGAGGTGCAGGAACTTGAGAAAAGAGAGGTTCAGGAACCAGACAAAATCTGCAAACATTCAGCTGCATTACTTTCCAATTCTGTGCAACCACAAATGAATCCTGCTGCACTGTTTAGGTACCTTGTCTTCTTGCCAAGCTTCAGTTCTCTCTTGGCATGATGGATCTGGACAAAAAGGGGACAGCTGAAAGAGCCATCTCCAAAGCACAATTTACGAGGTGCAATGGCGTCATCATCTACAATTGAACATTTTGGCACACAGCAACAAAGGAAATCATGAGCACCAGATTACAGCAGTAAAATGCCTGACACGATCTGGATACAGAAAACCAAGCAACAAAGCTTGTAATACCTCAATGTAGACTTTGAAGTCCTTAATTGGAAAATCCTCCTCAGCCTTCATTTTTGATCTGCTCGGTCAGGATCACATGGTGCATTTCCCTGACAAGACAAATCCCACACACCAGCCAGGAAGAATTTTTTTGGTTGTAGAAGAGAAGAAGCTTGATTGCTTGTCTCTCGAACTTCGTTTGTGCAGGATCCCAACCGACCCAAAGAATTGAATACTAGACAAGCTCAAAATGGGCGGCAATCCTTGACGAATGAGTCTTGCTTTTGTCGCTCTCTTGATTTCCGCGACTGCTCTCCTGTCCACTTCCTCATTAGGGCAACCAACAAGACCGAGGTGAGAGTAGAGAGAAGAGAGGGTCGGAGCTTCTACCCAGAAGAATTATTTTGTGCACGGGCTTTCTAGAGGATTTGGGTGTTGTGCTGCAGCTCGAGAATCGGACAAAGCTTCGAGGTGCTCATGGATTAGAAGAGAGCTCAGTAGGATTTGGAGCTTTTGGGGTGTTATCACGCATGGCGCCTAAGCAGGACAGCGTTGAAGGTATGCACTATGCACTCGGCTTGCTCCTTCCTCTTTCTATCAGTCCTGATGGAGTTTTGCAACCAGTCGGAGTGTGCATTTCTTTGTCAAGAATTCATCACATTCCTAACTGCTAGCAATGGGCGTGATAGTCTTCTAGGGTTTCTCTAATATGTATTTCTTGCTTGTGGAGTTTTCATAGGGGGACACAAACTGCTGAATCCTTGTTTTTCTTTTTCTGTATCTTGTTTGCAGGAATTGTGTTGCAATATGTCAATGAGGTACCTAATGGGCTATCACCTTCGAGCTCTCAATTCTCAGCTGCTTTGCAGCAACCCTTTCTTTCTCTTCCCTGTTCAGGAATGCAACCAGAATAGAATCCTATGGCAGTGTTCCTTTGAAGCTCCAACAACAAATGAACTGCAATGTGGGTAGATGCAATTCATAAGAAGTGGTTTGCAGTAATTCACATGACAATGCAGCTTTGCAGAGCATGGCTGTCCCATATCCACCACTTCTTTCTTAACTATTAACTATGCATGTAGACAGCTGAGGAGTATCACCATTGTAAGCATTCCTGTGTCATGATTAGGCATGAAAGTGCCAGCAATAGCATAACTGACTGCAGACACTTGCTTCCAGTATCTAGATATTTTCTAATACCTTTGAAGCTAGCTGTCATAGTCTTTGCAGTCAGATGTCAGCAGTGTCGAGGTAGTTTGTGGAAGATTTAGAGTGTGTCAGGGGTTTGTTGGCAGACATCTGCTATGTTTGTAAGCTTGGGTTTTGGGGTTTGTGTGACAACAGCAAAACAGGCCTTTGAATGCTCAAAATGTGTCAGATTCACTGCAAAAGCATGGCATCAAAAAGGCATTGGTGCAGAAGGTGCTGGACACTTTAGCAGCTGATGCCAAGATCTCTTTCAAAGAGTATGGAAAGCAGAAAGTGTACCTCGCCAATCAGGCACAGTTTGAGATTCCCAACCTTGATGAGCTAGATGAGATGAAGAAGCAGAATGATGGCCTGCAGGCTCATGTCTCTGCTCTTCGAGCTTGTGTCACCACTCTTGAGGCAGGTTAGTCTACAGTTGCCTTGACAATTTATGAATGTAGGACCTGTGTTCTGATGTGATGCTTTCAGAATAAAAACCCACAGGACACAGGAGAAATCCAGAGCACATATTTTTGGGGTATTGGGGTGCAATGTATATGTGCAAGTCTTACTGTTGTCTTTGTCTGTTTCACAATTTTGCAGAAGTTCGTTCCACAGAAACAAGTCTGACACTAGATCAAATCAGAGAAAAGGCAAAGAAGCTGAATGTGGAGGTACAGTTCTCCCTCACTCCATGTTCAAAGGAACTCAGGCTTACCCACATCCATGCTGACGGAATCCCAGTAGTTGCACCAGAACCTCATGCACACAGGGAGTGCCTCATTTAAACCTTCCTAATGCCTTGCACACCACGTGAAGAATGGATGGCTCCAATGCATGGCTATCATCATATCATGCCCTCTACTGTTGAGATGTTGCCTTAATGCGGAAGATTAGTTGGCACTGGCAATAGAAACCATATGAGGGGTTCTAGTTCTCATGAGATGTGCAACTACTGCCATCTCCTATCCTCTCCTTTCATAAAAGTAGAAATAAAGCTATATATAAGTTACTTTGATCTTGTGAAAGGTGCTGTCATAAAATTGAGCAGTTGAAGCTGGACCATGTCCAGTGACCATGTCTCTCTGTCTATACCAGTACTGGGGCTCAGATACTTACAGAAGAGGTGTAGGGGTGCAGATCAGTGAGATGGAGACCAAGTTGAGTGTATTGCGCCAAGGAACAGTACTTGTGGCTCCTGAGGAGCGGAAGCAAGTGGAAGAGGCTTACAATCTTAAGTTGGGGATGTGGAGGAAGAGAAAGAATATGTTCAGAGATTTGTGGGCGACAATAACTGAGGCTATGACAGAGGACTCGAAACAACTCAAGGTTTGCTCTTGTCTTGGAACTAACCTGCAAAGTGCCAGCCTTGTATGACATTGCAGACTTGTTCAATTAACCCAAAAGAAGAGTGATGCAGGAGGAGCTCAGCATTGAATTCGACGAGGATGTGGGCATCAACATTGCTGACTACAGCAATTTGGGCATCAAGAAGCTCAAGAAGGGCTACCCAACAAGCAAGTAAGGGATGCTTGGATACCAACTAATACAGAAAACACAGCTTAGGTCGTATACAGATTGATTGGAGTTCTCCAAATTGATGGCAGGCACATAAGAGAAGAGGCAGTGACATATGGAAGTGAAGAGCCACAAGGACTGTTCTCTCTTGTCATTGTCTTTGCTACAGCAGCAACCCAACATGATACCTGGATTAGAGTAAGAATGAAGACCTCTCACTAATGCAATACTCTCTTCTATATCTTCCAGTTTGAACAACAAACACCCAACTGGCAAAACAGATATAGCACTCTCCAAGGAACTATGAAAAGCCATTCCTTTGGAGTAATCAGCATTTTGAATACTTTTGTAACAACACAGTGAAAGCAATGCATCTGTGTAAGACACGAAAACTGGCATTTGACTCTTACATCCATTTTTGGGTGATAAGGTGAATACCTTTGGCCAAGATTTGTTTTTTGCTCAACTGATATGATCATAGGTTGCTTTCTTCACTCAGTTGGACTGTCTGTTCCTTGAACCAAAGAGCACAGTGTTGATGTTCACAACGGTTCAGTCTCTATATCTTCATAGATACAACAGAGAACCCTGGCATTGTCTCTCACATGATGCCATATCCAGTTCAAGTACCATAGTGAAAATAAAATACATGGTATTGTGAGGTTCACTCTAAATGTAGGCATAAACCAGTGTTATGCAGATTTTTGAATTTATTAAAAAACACCTGTTCTGTCTTCACCTATATTTAAGAATCAGACACCTCTGGTTGGTTTTTTGAAAAAATATCAGAATCACAGAATTGCTGGTTCCGGTTATTTCACAACCCTCAAAGAACTGGCAGTTTTCCTGAAATCACCAGTAAAGAACTGGTGGTTCTATCGGTAGTTCTTTTGCTTTCTTAAAAGAAGATTGAGAGCCATGGCTATACATCAGAACTGGTTCTTTAACTTTTAAGAAACTATGGTTATGAATGCTTAAGAACATCCCTGATAACCGTCGGGGGTCTGGTGTCTGTTCCTCTTTCTAATAACCACCCAACACTGGCATGAACCCCAGCTACATGATATTCCAAGAAAAAAATACCACCTTAAGTTTAGTGGACCCATCTTTCAAAATGGCTTTAGATTAAATAACATTTGAATGTGCTTTCCATTGCCCAATCATGAAACCATTTATAGGCCAATAGTTTGGCATTGCACAACATCATACAAAATGAAATAAAATCAAAATGTTAAACAATTGTTTTTCACATCATTTACTATGACAAAATCCAATGAAATGAATTCCAAACATATCCTAGCAATAGTTTATGCTTTCAAATTGGAAATGAAATGTGCCATGAACACCTTGTTGAATTCATTGTTGTTCAAACTAGCCAAATGATGCAAAAATTCTACTATACCAAGTGTGATAATTCATTTTTTTGTGTTCCATCTAAATGAAAGGAAATATCAATTCAATAAGATTCACCAAAAAAATCCCTTCCAAGTCAACACCCTTGGCAAACAAAGGTCCAATTGAACAATTTGATAAAAACATTAGTTGTCACTTCATTCACATCCAACCAACCCAACCTAAAAAAACTTTTCATTAATCCAAATATGTACCACTTCAATAGTTTTGATACTAATTTTATTATTTGTAAAAATGTTGAGAATGCCAAAAAAATCTTTTTCAAAGATTTTTTTGTCAAGGAAAATAAAAAATCTTTTGAAATATTTAGAAGCATTTTATTTTTAAACATGGAATTTTCAAAATTAATTATTCAACATACATGGGTTGAAGTTGCCCTTGTATTATCATAATGTGGAAAGCTTCCTTACTTTTAACTTGGGATTCCATTTTTTTCTCAAATTGTGTCATGTAGTTTATGCTGTTGAATATAATCAATTCCATGCATGTGATTAACTATTTTTTTTTTAGATTGTTTATTTGTATGACATTTTAAATTTCATCCATGTTGGGCAAACCCATCCTTGGGTGATACCATTAGAAATGTCACACCTCAAATTTTTTAGATCCATTCAACTTTAAGTCAATATAGGGCTCATTTTTTTTTAAATCACTTCAAATTTTATATCCAAGAAAACTTTAATAACATTTTAAAAATATTTTTTAATATTTCAAATGACTAGTCAAAAAAAAAGTTTTAAAAAAAAACATTTGAGTTTCCTTTTGTTTAGGAACACAAAAAGAACAATTTTTCTCATTTCTTTTAATGCTTTTAATTTCTAGGAAAGCCTAAAATGGTCTTTTTTTATTCAATTAATAGACAACAGATTGAAGTAGCCACAATTTTTTTTAAATTTTTAAGGTCAAAATTAGGAGGTTGTGAAAGGCAATTCATGTTTACAAATTTTTAATAATTCTTATTTTTTTTGTTTCATTCAACAATTGGGTCATACTTTATTGACTATAGCTGATAAACCAATAGTTTTCTTTTTTTTGCTTCCTTCTTATTTCTACTCTCCTTATATTGGATGAAAAATAACTACACAAAGTATTTACAATCTTTTTCCCATTATTGAAAATTTTAGCACAATCTAAAGTATTTTCTCCTGTTTTTTTTTGTTTCAAATCATGAATTATGCCAGGGTTTTGAAGAGGAGGGGAGGAAGTATATGAGTTTTATTTGAAAACCATCCCTAAGCCATCACTACAAGAATTCCTTCTCCCAAACTTGGGTATCGTCATAGGTTCTTAAATTATAACTTTTTTATTCCATTCTTTCCCATTTCCATTCCATTCAGTAATTTTTTAAGTTTAAACAGTAACAAACAAAACAATATTTTTAGAATTCAATGACACTACTAAATATTTCATGAGGCACAATTGGATGATTAATAACCAATTTCTTCCCCATTAAACTAATGGAAAATCCCATCTATTTGCTATTGGGTAATGGTCTAGTTCTCTTCACAACAGGACCATTTCTGTTCATATTCAAAAAGATATTATTCTTTTCCTGTTCCTTTAAAAGCTTTAGAAGCATTTCTTACATTCATTAAATTTAATACATTGAAAGAGGATTGAAAGGAATAACATCACATTTATTCTGAAAAAGAATGACATGGCTTGAACTCTAGAATTTCCATACCAGAGTTTTGCATCTCCAGGCACCTTTTAGTAGTCTTTGATGAAAATCTGATTGTGCCAAATTCCCGTATGGAAGGTATTTACAGAAACTTTGAACCATGTCAACCTTGGTACATCATACCAGAAAACCATATTGCATCAACTGCTCCAGTTCACAATGAGAAAGAATTTTATAATCTCCAAGCAAGAAAAAGTAAACTGCAATATCATTGATTTAACAATATCTTTTCATGCGAGGAAGTAGTTCTGCATCATCAGCTTAGCAACTGTACAATATGAACAGAAACACAATACATCAAGAAATGTTCAATCAAGCAGAGGGCTGAGATCTATTATCCATCTCCCACATCTGATGCCAGTGCAGCATGTTTGTCAACTTGAAAGATTCGGAGTTCATCCATGGTTGAGCAGTCCTTAATACACAGGTTGTGTTCATTTGCCAAGTGCAGTAAACATAGGAAACATATATGCACAGAGATGTCTTCTTGGGCAGCAGTTGGACAATCTTCAGGCAGGAAATCCAGCAAGTCTTGAAAGGAAATTCCCCCGTCATCCTGGCTAAACTCTTCTCCCTGCACAAAACACATTAGCAGGGAGACTAGAACATCAGGTTAGTGACTCATTTTGAAGGTATAGAAGTCACCTCAACTAGTGATTCAAGAACTGATTCTGGAGTTATGCTGTTAGACCAATGACCATCCCAATATCTGTACTCCCAACAGAGGTCACAACCATAATCAGTGGTGCCCTGGAATACCTTTGCTCCAGCATTCTCCAAGGTCTAACTGTCCTCAAACACTCTCTTAAAGAGCACAAGTATATCATCATCACTCTAAATTCAAAGAAACAACTTGAACTGCATCACAGAGACCACCTTTGTTGGAAAAGATAAAAATTAAAAGCAACTCACAATAACTGCACATTCTTGCTTGTGTTGAAGGCCTTCCCACAGAGTTGCTTTCAGCATATGCACATCCACTTGCTTGGATGTTTTTCTATAGTTAATGCTGATCCTTTGGACCTATCATTCAAGCAATGAAAGAAGTGAACTGACAGCAAAGACAAGAACAGGGAGCAGCAATATACGCAGGAAGAATGAGAATATGATGCATCATCTGGAGTGCATGCAGGTATCAAGTTCAAATCCAAGCTATATTATGTCTGGAAAAATCACCTTGGGTGGTGCATTGATAAGGTCATTTTCAAAGAGATTGTCCAATTCACCATGGTCATTCTCCTCAGGCCAGCAATCGTCAGATAAGGGAGCCCTTTCATCATTACCAGAGTCCATATCATAATCTTCTGCATAATGTCCCTTTGGCCTTGCCTTATCTACAGAAGTCATAGACATTAGGATGTGCTGAGGTCATGATTGCATGAACTACACTAAATCAGAGACCACCAAATCTGCAGACTGGAAATATGATGCAAAAAGCATGGAATATTATTCTAGTACATTGAACAATGTATGGATCATAGATATTATACCTGACTTTGGTCTGCCCCACTTTCCAAGGCACTGCAAATTGGAGAAAAGACGTGTCAAGTGACCCTTTAAACCCTTTTGACCTAAGTCTTCAATGGAAAATGGTTGGGTGAAAGTTTTATATCATGTTTTGCACCAAATTGGTCAATGGACTCAGACCATTTCTTTTCAAAGGTCCTTCAACTCTGATGAGAGAAGACCCTCTTCAATAAATTCCCAAACTCTTGAAGTTTCTCAAGCCCTTATCCACTGAGACTTGGCCTGTTTAACAGGAGGACCTTGTTCCTTGGAAGTAGAATTAACATTTTTTAGGATAGCTACTATTATCCCTCCATGTATCTCAACTTGAATGAATACCTCCATGAAACACCCAAAACTTACCACAAATAGCCACATTAGCAGTTTTGGCACAAACTGATTGATATTTGAGCATGAGAGAGAGGGAGAGAGAGAAACCTGGACAGTAGGCTTAAGGAAAAGGGTCACAAGATTGAGAGCTTCATAATGCAAGTCTGGTGGGAGAAGTGAGCTACAAGACCCTCCCCGATGCACCAACAGGGTTGAGTTAGGATTCTCTGGGGGCTCAAATTTGGACGTATCAAGTTCCAGTGGATTCTCAAAATTAAGCACAAAATGTTGCTGCTTTTTCCTCTTTTTCTTTGAGCCTTCAGTGCATCCCACTTCCACAGTCTCCATACAATATTGAGCATCTGTCCACCTCAGAAGCAGGTTGTAAAAGAATGGTGAGAGAAGGATACTTTTGAAAGAGGGTCTTTATGGAGTACAGGAGAACTTGATAACAAGAATCTTGGAACTTGAATGAGCACAAAAGGCAACACCTGACACAATACAGAAATCAACACCGAAAATTACAATTTGCATATACTCTGCAGTCATCCATAGATGTCTATGACATGCTGGGAACACAAGGAAAGGGTTGTTGCAGCATTTACCCCTAGGTTTGTGGTATTTCCAATGGTCTGGACCAGCCCATGCATTTGCCTGGGTGGACTGACCAAAGCTAGCTGTAAGCCATTCAACTGACCCATGTCTCATGATGTCTCCAACCCTTGAGTCCTCAACCTCACCGTCACCCAAATCTCCCTGCAAGCATGAAAGGGAGCACATGTATGAAAGCAAGGTCAAACATCTGTAATCTGGACAATCTTCATGGGCTGGAATTTCATAGAAAGAAACTTGTTACTTAGCAGAAATTGTACAAATGAGGGAGAGCCAAATCTGAACAGGGGGTACTGGAGGAGAAGGAATTAATATTGCACAGGTGCAAGACATCTGGTCCAATTTACAATTGGAAGTAAAAGAGAGGTGTATTTCCAAAGTTTACTAATCATGTCCAAGTAGAACACACACCTTAGACAGGAAAGAGGGGAGGATACAGTCACTTCTGAATAATTGTGATCCTAAATCAATTCTAACCTGCAGCACTTCTGATAGTCACAGACATTGCTTACTTACACATCTGAGAATATAAGACTAGAGTACTCTGGGATCCCATGGGTGATAATTGCATACATAGAATATAAGAGAAACGTATCCAAATTAGTGAGGCATCAACATGTGTGTCTTTAGATATAAGGCCGACTAAGACCTCAAAATCATCCAGATCTGGGGTCACTTCACTCCAAGAACCCAGACGAGGTGTTGAGTTCACAACATCCTGAAATCCTTCAAGAGAACCCCTTCCCTCCTCATAATCATTAAAGCCTGAATGAGAGTCAATTGTACTGATTTCGTCACCATCTTCTCCTGAGAAAGCCCCATGGTTCTCCTGCCATGGAAAATCAGTCTCACACCTTCCAGGGGAGCCAGAATAAGCTTCATCCTCTACAGCTGCCCGATATGGATCATCCAACATCTTCAAGATTTCCTTTAGAGTTGGTGAAATTTCTGTCACCTTCAACAGGCTGTTCATAACTTTCTTGATATCATCTGCCATGAATGGTCATGTGAGTCTATGGAAAAATCTATGTGAAGACATATGAAACATCAACCTTGTATTTAGAAGTCCAGCTGTGATTTGCAAGCATGGCCTGACTATCTACGACCACATTGGTACTTCATTTCTCCAAAAATGCAGAATCTCTGAGTGTTTCACTGGGTCTTCCCTTCATTTGTTCACCTTGGCTTCTTCAGAACATTCTTGTTTCATTAGTCCAAGTGTTTGCCTGCATGGGCTGCATGGACCAGTAACTTAAATGCTAGACTTCAAGACATTATGCATATGAATTTTCTCAAGCATGGGTTCTGCTGTTAAACATTGACTCCTGTTGGTCTCTGAGCTGTCAACTGGACACTGATGACTATTCTTCTGTTACCTTTCTATTCCAGTCTTCCTGTCTCTATGTGACATGTGCAAATGGGTCCTATGACATAAGGGCATGGCATACAGAGATATCATGTATATGCTCCCTGGTTTCACCTTTCATGAAGGACATATCGATGAAGGTACTAAATTCGGCATGAACTTTATCTGTAGACTTCATGATTTTCTCAGGTGCCACCCAAGAATCACAGACAATCTCACAGCCCTGAAATACACTGAGCGTGTTGAGCAGCAGGCCTTTGGCTCCACCTTCATCAAATTGTGCTGACATTTGGTGAAACAGGGGGTCAACAGTGAATGCCACTGCACATACCATTGGCCATGTTATGGTTAGTTGTATGACTTAATGAAATCCTATTGGATCCACACAATAATACCACTCAATGTCTATACACACCTCTTCCTATCCCACCAACCTACACATAGATTGCTGAAGAAAATTTACTCCTGCAAAGCACATCCATCTGAAGTCAGACATGAAAGCACATCTCTCAATGACTAGGAGCATGCAATTGCTGAAAATCCTGTTGCCTCCACACAATCATGGCAGTCAGCACCCTGTGCACACCTCACCACCTCACCCCCAGATTTTAAGAAAACTCTATTGAAGCTAACTCTTGCAAGGAGCATCCATGTGCAGTCAAACATGATAGCACATCTGTCAATAAAGCATATCTTACCATCAAATTTCTTCACATTGAGGTTTGCAAATGATTCTTCTAAAGTACTTGAGCGGTTCCCCATCTACACACACCAGCCATTGGATCCTCACCTTCAAGCAAGTGATGAATAGTTTTTCACCTCACTCTATGTCTCTTATATTGGTCATTATTTCACAAGCTACCAAGGCTGTGGCAAACTACAGGGGTCTAATCAAAGAGGCTGTATTTACCACCATCCACCTATTTGCCATCTGACTATCCAACATACAGAATTTGCCATGCAAGACATAATTCACATCTTGGTTCTCCATTTCATATGCAACAGCAATAATGCAATATGGAATCAACCATCTTCATAACTGATCTCCCTGCACCTTACTTGCTCATTGCAACTTGTTAGCTTGTTATTCTAACTTATACCGTCTTCTCTCAATCTAGGTCAAGAATGTAGATTATGTGTGCCAAACTCTAACTGGGACAAGACTTCACATACTTTCTTCTGCAAATCCTTCCGTGGTTCATCTTCATTATCTTCACCTTCCTTGCCATTGTCTACATCCTCAAACTGGGCTGTGCACCAACAGTAACATTCAAACAGCTGTTATTAGCCATTTCTCAGACATGAGTCAAGACAGACCATCTCCAAATGAGCCTTCCAGTTTTGACCACACATGGTCTCACTCCTATATGAGTTGTAAAATCTCCCTTGAAACACCAAGCAAGGACTCTTCAGCATCTTTTGCTTCCAAAATATCAACCACATTTCTACCCTGATACCATGTTGCAGCATATAGCAAAGGTATTCTTTGTCACAAAGGAGTATAGCAGACTTGCTATAGTCTACAGTCACCCTTGAGGTTTAGGCTCAAGCTCTGAGTATATGGCCACATATCTCATAATGACAGAGCTGATGTCAACTATTACCACTGGTCCATGAACACACCATTTCCACCTGAGTTAAATGATTTATATGTTCGATAGAGCATGAAGGCCATCTTGAATTGAAGTCCAAGTATCTAATCTGGTGTAAGTGTCACTTACAGTTGTCATTGGTAGCCCCAGCTGTCCGATTGAGGCCCCCTAATACTTTGTAGGCTTCTGTGTGCACAGAATCAACTCTTGTCGAGTATATCTTGACACCTGCTTCTAGTGTGCAGCTTGCCTGCCATTTTGTTCACAGAAAATTAAAACATTTCTGTAGACTCCCTCTGTTGAAAACCAGATCAATGATCATTTGTGAGACTTGTTTGGCCTTGCATTAAGAATGAAACTCGAAATTGCTACACGTAAGCAAATGTAAGCTTCACCAAAATCCAAGACTTACCACGCCACAAAAGAAAACCTGTTACAATCATCTTTGACACTTGAAGCATTATCAATGCCAGACAGCTGACAAGGTCTATGTACTTCTGGAAAAAAACAATGCATCCACTGCATCTACTTGAAATACTAGCTCAACTAGCAATCCCACTATAGGTGGCCTTGGTCTCCAAAATTTCCCTGAGACATTTCTTTCCTCACGCCAAGTTTCAGGTCAATGGTTGTAGAGGACATAGATGACACCTTTTGGAAATTTGTCTGGTCCTCATCATCATGTCCTCCCTTAACAAGAGTGCTCAGATGGTCAATCAGCTTCAGATCCCATGTGTTGCGCTGGGTAATTTTCTGCAAATCCACTCAGCCACATGAACAAGGTTTATGGTGAGCCAGTAGCCTACATCACTACAAACTATGAGCCTGTTGTTTCCATGACAGACGGTGATCATATCTGGAAGCTCCTAATTGTTCCATTTGATTGCAGCTAAACCCTAAAGGCTTCGGAAAAAAGACGATTGATCGTTGGTTTTTGATTTCCCAGAATTGTACGTCAGCTACTGCGTGTCTCCTTGCATTATGAAAACATTTTCTTAATCCTCATGACGCCTTCTACACCGAGCGGCCGACGGACGGATCGACGATATCAGTTGTCGTGAAAACATGAAGTCTAAATAAACTTCTGTCAATCGAATTGCACCGAAAACTTCGAGAATTTCTGGACAATTTTCAAGCATTCGTACACAGACTTTTTCAAGCCTTTTCCAAATTGATAAGCCACAACTTCCTTGGTTTCGACATTCTTCTTTCCATGCATGGGATTGAACTGCAGCACTTCACAACACACAAACCTTCTGAATTCACCAGCGTTTCAGTCAGGGAACGGAGAAGTTTCACGGAGCTAAGCACCACACAGAGCACAGAAAACAACAAGAAGTTCTTCAACAATCGGGGATCATCTGATCCTAACAGTGATCCAACAGGGGGAGAGAGACATAGTGCTGACGTACATTCTCCGCAGCGAGCTTGATGCAATTGTTGTGAAGCTCCAGGATACGGTCCCGACTAAGCACATTGCTTTCCCGTTGAGGCGTCGACACCTGCTCGAAGTCGAAGGCCATCATCATCCCCGACTTACGCAACAACGTTGTGGCGCGCGCCACTCTCATTTGTGCACGTTCCGCGTTGTCATCATTAGGCGTGAGCAAATGAGGCCCCGGAGACTGCACCCTGGCCTTCAACGGCGTCCTGAGCGCCATCCCCTCGAACTGACCGCGCTTGCAAACAAACCAAAAGTACTCGGAGCTCCAGAAGCAACAACGCAGAGCAATCTCCGCTTTGTTTTCACATTCTCGCAGCGAACATTTCCCGCCCTAGCAAACCACACTTGAAAGGTGCAGTGGCGGTGTTAACGTCCCTAGGGTGGCCGTTTAAGGCCGTATGGAAGGTCGTGTGTAGGGGCGTATGGCCGCGGGAGGGGGCAGTTCTGGAAATGAAGGACCCATGCCCAGGCGCGTTCCCTCATCGTCCGGCCTTACAGTGTTAACGTCCCTAGGATACCTGTATAAGGCCACTTGCAAGGTTGTGTGGAGTCACTAAGGCCCTAGAAAGGGAGCAGTTCCCGCAACTAAGGGCTCGTCCAGCCAGTCCCCATTGTCAGGCCTTACCTGGTGGTGCAACAGTTTTAATGTCCCTAGGGTAGCTGTATACGACCACAAGCAGGGTAGTGTGGAGTGGTTAAGGCCCAGGAATGGGGTAGTTCCTGCTATTAAGGGCCTGTCCAACCATGTTTCCAGTTGTTGGGCCTTACCTGGTTGTGTGACAGTTTTAATGTCCCTAGGATAGTTGTATAAGGCCTCAGGCAAGGTCATGTGGAGGGCTTAAGGCCCTAGGAGGAGATAGTTCCAGAAATTAAGGGCCTATACAGCCACATTCCCCAATTGTCAGGCCTTACCTGATGGTGCGAAAGTTTTAACATCCATAATGGTAGCTCGTAGCCTTATACAAGGTTGTGTGTAGGGGAGTATGGTCCCGGTCAGTAGGCAGTTCCTTGAATTAAGGACCTATTGCAGGCGCCCATTGTTGGGCCTTACATAGTGTTAAAGAACTTTGTTTCTTTAAAAAAAAGAATTGGGAAATAAGGGGAAGAATCTTCCCACCTATTGAATTTTTCTTGAACAAATGGAATGAGAAGTTAAGGTGAGGGTGCCTTAAATTTACAAATTTTTCTTGAACAAAATAGAAAAGGGAAATAAGACAAAGCAAATTAAAAAAATTTAATTTTCTTGAACAAAAGAAATGGGAAATAAGAGGAAGTGCCATATACCCTCCTTCATATATCCAAGGTGTTATGTCCTTTTGAAAGCTGGGCTCCATGCAGTACATTATGTGGTAATGTTGTAGATTACTACATTGTTATGTTATTTCTCATATTGAAAAACCACTAGCGTACTAAGTACTGACCCACTCTAGGTATAAGCTGTGATTAGCCATTCAGAACTAGTAAAAAATTGCCCCTTTGATTGCTTCAGATCAAGGATTTACATAAGATTTAGTTTCACACTCATACAAGTAAAAAAATCAAATAAGATGTATTCCTCTCTTTCCTTGCAAAAAGGCTTGTTTTGGAATTCTCCTTGTGGCCAGGAAAAGTAATAGCTAGACATGTTGATTAATCCAGTGATGAGCTGATGATCTAGTTATTTGTTCCAATGCCATCAAAAAGGCCTTATGAACAACTTTGCCTCGTCCCATAAGAAGAAGCTTTCTCCATATAGAGCTTGGCATTTGTGTCACAAGCCAGAGCGTGGTATAGGTACTCTTCAAGCAAAGCAACAATGATAACGAGTTATGGATACCTGATCTAAAATTCTACTTTTGCAAACACAAGTGACTAACCCATTTTAATCCTACAGCCTTTTGTCAAATTTGCCAATGTCAAAGAAAAGGTTGGACTATGCCTAATCTATAGGCAGAAAATTGGTTGAACGGAGTTGATGGTTGAGACTTGAAACCCCACCACATGATTTAGCATTGATTTTTTAATCCTTTATTGGGGAGGCTTGTATGGACTATAGGCACCAGGCATTCCTCATGAACTGTAATTGCCGAGCTCAAAAAAGGTGCATTTTCAAAGCCTTATGCATTGATTTTCTTCTAGTCCACCACCAGAAAAAAATTTAAACAAATTTCAATATAAGATATCACAACATGGTAGCACTAAAAACCAACTTAATATTTTATTCAACATAACGCAATAGCTTACTAAGATAGAAAATGTTAATCCAATGGGAATTCTATCTAAAATCCACATTCTAGTTTTAAATTGATGTTTGGGAAATTTTTCTCTTATAGTTTTCATATTAAATTGCTTTTGTATCATACCCTCCTCCCATAATTTAAATGTCTGTTTATTGGTCAATTTGTAATGTTGTGTGGGCACAACTTCATAAACCATCTGGTGGCTATCACTTATGACTTGCTATGGAGAATGATAAATGGCAAATGCTCCTCAGTGTGATCTTTAATGTCATATATGGCTTATTCAAAGGGCATAGGTCCACAAGAAATTTGAAGTGAGTTCATTTTGTGTCAATTGTTTCCCATGAAATTGCTATAGCAAGCAAGTGCCCACAAGGGGAAACTTTGATAACCTTGGTAACATATTTAAATCACCTATGAGAAACCACCACCTGTGAAATGTTCATCTGGCCATAGCCCGTCTTCATGTTGACTGTATTGCAAAAATCTGAGCCCATTTTACACTCCTGTGTGGTTTGCATTACCTTTTGAGATCAAGGCAAGCAATGCTCAAGTTGAGCTATCCACTAATGACTCATCTAGTTGGGCTAACATGCCCACAATGCAAGCTGTGACATCCACTGTTGGTGGGTCAAGCAAACTGCCATGATCTGCAAGTGGGATATTGGTTTTACAACCAGAGGTTCTTCATAAAAGTAAAGAAACACCCAACACTGGAATTTACTTCCCCTTGCATATTATGAGTTATGAGGATAGTATGTCTTTCAGACAACTGGAGCACAACTGCATACTGCTTAGTCTCCCACAAGTCATGACATTCTCGCCAACCACAGAATTTCTGTTTTCACACAATCTGCTCTGTTGGTTGATGAAAGTCAGGCACTTGCTACTACACTCGCATCATGGACAACAGGGAGTTGGAGTGACAACAATGGTATTAACTTATGTATAATCTCTAAGACAAAATCTGTGCAGACTGCACAACTCTTCATCAATGTGCACAGCTGCCTGTATTCCTGATGACAACTGCTCATATTCCTGAAATACACCCACAAGCCACTAAAAATTTCTCATCTTTTGCAAGAGATTCTGGTGTTGCTACATCCTACTTCACCACGTTTGTTGGAGGGTTGTTTGGGGTATAGCTGGCAACATTCAACAAGTGCGATGCGTTGGGAGTCTTTTCCAGATTTCCAGAACCCTTTACACCAATGTATGGTTGCAATATCTGACAGTTCCATGATTATTTCCTCTTTCATGGCTCCTGTTTGAAATTCATGAGAGACATCCTATTATTTGAAATACATGAGAGACATCCTATTATATTTGCAATGTCGCCATTTGCTTCCTTCTTAACATACACCAACCAAGAGAAAGGATGTCATTTGGAATTTGGCAACAAAGGACTCAATCCACACAAGAATTTCCTTGATTTGATTCCATTTCTCTGCATTTCTCAGCAGTCGTCTCTTCACTGTGCACATGATGGAAGGACATGATTCACTTGGGAATCACCCTAGCTTACTCTAGTTCAATTCTACAGTAGTTTGCATAAAGGTAGAAAAAACTCCAGGATTCTGCAATTAGGGTAAGATTTCAGAGGGTAACCAATCAGCAACACTCAGGAGATGGAATGAAGACAATTTAAGCCAACAATTTAAAGATTGGCTGAGGTTTTTGAGCCATAGGAAATGAGCAATTAAGATAGCTATCTGGATTGAGATTATCTGGAATGAGACCATGCAAATAGGTGAAACTTGGAAAATGGCACTGCCAATTGTGCCTCTATAGTACATGCTAGAAGTTCACCTTGTATCCAGGTGGTTGAAGCTCACACATTGGGTGTCTATTTGACTGTTTTTCAACCATGTTTCAGGTACTGTACACCAATCAAATTCCAAGATTAGTCTTTGACGCTGTGATAGAAAGTTCTAAAGCCTTGAGATTAAATAAGCTTTCTATCTTATACCCTCCAAACTGAAGAAAAGTCCTCTTGATGCCCTTGACTCCTGAGCACATGACTCAGGGGGCGGGGCACCATGAAAATGCAAGGGACTGAATTGTGAAAGATGCTAAGAGTAATAGTGTTTTGATTAGGTCCAGAGGAGAGACAACCACTAGTTATACTTTGATTGCTTCCTGTCAAAAGTAAATGATACTTGAGATGACCACATGTACTCCCTAAAACAGAGACTGCTTTGGGACTTGATCAAAAGAAAGGATAGAGCATTCTTCATAATATTTCTGCACAATTAGCATGTCATAACTTTAGTTTGTAGGAGGGAGGAGGTTTGTAACATTGTAAAAGTCTTTTCCTCACGAAGAAGGTTATCCCATGACCTAAGTCCCATTCAAATAAGGCATACTAAGAACTACATCTGCACCTGCAATCACAATAGATCCAGAAAAAAACTAGACCTGTCTCAGTTAGAGATTTGCATGTTGGAAAGAAACTTGAGGTTCGTTTAACCTAAAACTGAAATGTTTCTATAGTTATTTAGGACCTGCATAAATGCAACACTAGTTATGCAGAATGGAGAACTTGATTAAAGCCTTGAAATACCAATAATCTAATAACTCTCACAATTAATGGTACTTTAGCAAGGAGAAAAACTTTCCCTTTAAGTTAAAGATGAAGTCCAAATGATGATTAAAGAACAAGGAAAAATGCACAAAATACACAAAAGGAACTTGAAGTAGTTTGAATTAACTATAAATCTAGCAATATGAACAGCAATGATACTCCCTCATTTATTCAGTGACCATCAATAGTGACATGTATGAAAGTGACATCTCCTTCACAATTCACTTCATCAGTTCTGGATAATTTCCGTGCAATGGGTACAAGCCAATGTAACCACTTGCCTCAGTGCTGAGTTTCTGTTGCAAGTCCAAAAGCAAGAGAAAGACTCAGCCATGATTATTCATTTTGGCAACCTACACAACCGAAGGAAATAGATGACTTCATTCTTTTTGGTTTATGTTATTCAAAAAGCGACTCTTTGTTTTTGGTATCAGTGGCTTAAGAACAGACAAGGGACAAACCTTCATCAAACATATGATCAATTGTTATTATGTTAATTGGAACTTTCATATTAGCTTTAGATCTGCCAGATCAATCTTAAGGCATTCAGTTGAAAAATCAAACAACAGAAACAAGAACCAATAAGTTTTATTATAATCCAGTCCCAAATTCTCATATCCAACATTTCACACAAATGAAAACTCATTCAAGCAGCAAGCTTCAGACCCAAGCAATCTTCTCACCAAAAGAATGTGGCAGAAGGAAATAATGCTCCCTTACCACTGCGGGAGTAATAGATTACCTAACTTGTTGACATGCAAAGAAAATAAAGCAAATACTATTGCACCAATGCCACACATCATATGCGCTTGAATCTTTCTGCATGAACAGTCTGACACAAATTCAGCTACTTCTAGCCTAATTAGTGATTCTCAAATCCAAGAATCTGGTGAATGCCTGTTTGGATCAACACATTCTGGAACTCTTTTACGAGCAATTTTTCTTCTTCATGCCCCTCATACTCATGAACATTCACAAGACTCTCTGACCTTCCTTCTAACATGCATACTTGGCCAATAAAACCATCACAATTATGTGAACCAGCACTCTGAGTAACTGGAACTTTGTTCACAAAGGGGAACATGGAGAGAGATTAAATGCTCGCAGGATGTTTCTGCCTTGCATCCAAACTCAACAAAAAAAGTACATTTTCTTTTGGCCTTCTTCTACAAGATAGGTCCAAACTCCCCACTAATACAATTACTCATTATGCTGCCAAATAGCACAAACAGAATGCTTTTCAAATCACATGATGCCATTGTTCTGTTCAACAAAAACACATAAAATATAGTTTGTCTCAGACCCTTGAATGAATGTATCATTACCACATCAATAACCCCTAAAATCTAACACCATGAATTCTTCCAGATGGAATTTCACCAAACAGACTCAACAAACAGACACACACAGAAATTCCTCACCATGCTCACAATCCGCTAAGAGTTTTCATCACTTCCACAACCATCCCTAATCCCACTTCTCCTACTAAATGAATGGCTGAACATTGCATATGAAGTTCCAAGTTCCCAGCATAGCAGAAATAATGAAAAACCTAAAAATTCAACTTAAAAGTGGCATCCACATCTATGAATCAAGCATTCATCTTACTGCAGTTCATTATTCACAAATCAACCTCACTACATACTTAAGCATACCAAACCAAAAGCATGAATCATGAACTTAGCTTTTTCCATTGTGCCTCACCACCTACATTCCTCCCACTTATCTCCTCCCTTGGCCACACAAGCATCCTTCCTACCATCACTCTAATGCATCTCCCATCAAGAATGCAATAAAAAAGCCCAGCTTGGCGACACCATTCAACATTTCTGCCTTCAGTGGCACACTGCACATCCACACAAAACCCACACACAGTTATTAGTCTAAGCACAATGCATAAACTCTTCACAGTGCCACCTTCAACAAACTACAAAAGGTGAAAGCATTTTAGCCATTCCAATTGATGATGATAACTTTTCATAAAGTAGTTGATGTTGATGTCCTTCTCTTTTCACACTGGCCCAGAAAAATCCAGGTCACATTTCCAAATCACACTCTCATGTAGTTAACCAAGGTATGTGTTTCTGTCACAAGACCCACATTAACAGGATGACACATCCTTGATGATGGGTAGCTCAAAGGAACACTAAAGGGAAGGAGATCACCAAAAAAACAAAGAACAAAAAGAAAAAACAAATAGAATGAAAAACAAGAACAAATCCCAAAATTCAAACAAAGAAAAAAGAGGAGAAACAATATTGAGAGTTTTAAGCACAGAGTGGGCTTTGAAAAACCTGCTTTGATGGGATTGAGAATTCTTGCAATATTGATTTTTATGGGATTGAGATTTCTTGTTAATGAAACCTCTGGTTTGCTCTAATATGAATTCTGAAAAGTAGCATTTCCTCCTCCAAACTTTGATTAAGCTCACCATTTGAGCTGCAAAGAACACAAGTGTTTACATTCTAGAAAGAAAAATTATTGCTTTATCTTGCCCCAAAAAAAATTCTTCACATGTTTTCTTTTCACAAAGAATTCCAGTCATTGTGAAGACCTCCATTCACACAGAGATTGTTCTTTTTGACAGAGGAAGTCCAAACAGAATATCAAATTTGGCAGAGTAATTAGTACCTGAGGTATATACCACTCCACGTTCCAGTCCTTCCCAACAGTGGCTTGAAATTGCAGGATTTCATCACCTAGCAGGTATGATATTGACCCCATATCTTTAAGATGTGTTTTTCTAAAAAAGAATCTGTGAGAACGTCATTTTGAGATACATCTTGAACTCCAACCTTCTGTCAAAGGAATTATACATGTAATGTCACCTAAAGGGCAGCTGATCCAATTATGCATCCAATTCAAAGTCTCTGGTCGCTGAAACACCCTCCCACTATTTAAATTCAAGTGTAAGTAAACACCTCCCTCTATGACCAACCAATTTAGAGTTCTATTCAAAGATCGCTTGACATCCTCAAAGACATGTGCACCTATTAGTTTACAGCCCCGTTCCTCCACATGGAAGTCTTGCAAGTTGGCCAGTTTGTTCACCCTTCTTCAAATGTTCTTCACAAATCCATCCCACTTCGGCTGTCTGCTCATCCTTGTATATCACCCTCTGCAAGCCAAAGTCTTTGAGAATACATTTATCTTTCAAGAAGTCCACCAGCCATTGTTCTGCAGACTCTTTCTGTGCAGTTCTCATGGCTGTCGCTGCATCCATCACAAGTTCCTGAGGTGTAACAGTGGCCCAGTCTATTGGCAAATGTGATCCCACAGAATCACTGACAGCTTTTGCATATGCTTTGCTAGGATTAGGCACCAGGTCACCTATCCCCATAGTGACGTGAATTCCCACTTTGATAGCCAGGAAGACCCACTTCAGCCCTTCCACCACCAATCCATGGATCTCCTCCCATTCCTTCTCTTGAAGAATCACCTCACATCCATGTTTCCCCTCCACTTTGTGCACCTGTGTCTTGTATTCACATAGAAGGTGCAGTTGGAGAGCCTTCATTCCAGGCACAAACATCATTACCAACCTCTGCTTCATACTGGCATCATTTTTAGTGAACAACACAATGCGTGGCACTTGGTGTTGTGAGGACTTCACGAAAAAATCAATGATGTTTTTAGGCATTGCACACAACCTTTCTTCCAGATGCCTAACTTGTATGCTCAAATCCTCAATCTTCTGCAAAACTATGTCCTGGTGCGAAGACGTTGGGTCTTGTGGTAAAGGACATTGCACATTGCTTCTGTTGTCTCCTGAGCTGGGCACAAGGACTTTAGAACTTTCACCATAAAACATGGGTTTGGGGAAGGTTGAATCCTGTGCTTTCAGGATTGATGATGTCAATCCACCGAAGGGATTCATTGTGTGGTCATAACCCTTGGAATGTTGTAGGTCACGAGGTCGTCTTTCCACATCCTCTTTTTCCTTGCTTCCCAAGAGGTCCATGGCTGCTTCACAACTTGAATCAAGAATGACA
>Ga0116227_10001068_pt1 | contig 59063 bp, 39 predicted proteins | sample S1TSphgellanicum_FD_89693 | JGI IMG/M metagenome (GOLD analysis project Ga0116227, IMG submission 89693) | Host-associated microbial communities from peat moss isolated from Minnesota, USA - S1T2_Fb - Sphagnum magellanicum MG | ecosystem: Host-associated > Plants > Peat moss > Unclassified...
AATTGGTGCTACTTTTGCCGCCTTTAATTTACGATCAGCCTCAGGGAGACTGTCTATTTTTTTACCTCCAAAAACAGCGCGTTTTTTTCCGTAGTTATTCTCTAAATATTCTGCACATTTCTCGATTACTTCAAGTGTATTGATATAACTTTCATACGAAGTTTCTCCCCATGTAAACAAACCGTGAGAACCTAACATGATGCCGCGCAGTTTCTTGCCTTTTTTCTCTGCTTCTTCCAGACAGCTTCTTAACTGAAGCCCTAGGTCAAAACCCGGACGCTGCCATCCTACCCAGCCAATTTCGCCGTTGAATAATTCTTCGGTAATTTTGGCTCCGTCTTTGGCTGCTGCGATTGCAATAGCGGCGTCAGGGTGCAGGTGATCGATATGTTTGAAAGGTAAAAAGCCATGCAAAGGTGTATCTATAGAAGGCGCTTTAGAAGCCAGATCGAAAATACAGTGATTGAATAATTCGACCATTTCGTCTTCGAATTCGATTCCTCTGTATACATTTTCAAGATTGCGAAGTCGGTCTAAATAAAGTGCCGCACAACCTGATTTTGTCAATGTACCAATGTCTCCACCAGAACCTTTAATCCACATTACTTCAGAGGTTTCTCCGGTTAACGGATCTTTATCGGTAATTTTTACCGAAGTGTTTCCACCCCCATAGTTTGTCAATCTTAAATCGGCTCCTAATAAATTAGATCGATAAATGAAAAGCGCTACTTCATCTCCTGCCAGTGCTGCTGCCTTAGCATCATCCCAAAGATAGCTTACATGCTTAAAAGTCATATTTTTTATATTTATATTCGACATTGTTGTTATGTTACGTTCGTATGTTTATAATGAATTTCCAATTCCGACCAATACAATCGACAGCATGATCAGTGCGATACCCCATGCAAATGTTCTAATGGTTCTTTTAGAAACTCCTGACCATTCTTTCAGGTAAAATCCCCAGAAATTGGCTGTCAGAATAATAGTTGCCATGTGCAAAATCCATGAACTAGCACCGTTGCCCAGTTTACTTTCGCCCATTCCGTAAAAGAAAAACTGTAAAAACCACATGGTTCCTGCAATACCTGAAAAAAGTACATTTCTGGCAATTGGTGTATTTTTATTAGTGTAATCTGAGAAGGTTTTGTTTTTGAAATTAAGGTACATACACCAGATAAAATTGGTGGTCAGACCTCCCCACATCAAAACGATATAGGTTACATTATTTTGAAATAACGGATTACAGCCGTAATTGACAGCGGTTTCTGCCATTGGTTTTCCTGCTTCGATTCCGTAATTGAAAAACGAACTCAGTATTCCGGAAATAACAGCGATAATTAATCCTTTTGTTAAACTAAAATCCTTGTCTTTATCTTCATGTCCTGTTGCAAAATCTTTTTCTTTTAAAATCCCCGCTTTTCCTGAAATGGCAATACCTAAAAGACAAACTACTACTCCGGATAAAACCAATTGCCCGCCGGTATTGGATAGCATATCAGTAAATGAAATCTTGCCTGCTGTAGGATATAAATCATAATAAATAGAAGGAACCAAAGCCCCAAAAGCGGAGCAGAATCCAAGAATGATGGAGTTTCCTAATGACATTCCCAAATAGCGGACCCCTAACCCGTAAGTTAATCCTCCAATTCCCCAAATCAGCCCCATTGAGAATGTAAACGCTTTTATGGTTGGTGATGCCGTTACTATAATATCAACAAAATTTGGAATCGTTAAGTATGCAGCTACGGGCGGCACTATTAACCAGGAGAAAAAACCTCCAATAATCCAGTAGCTTTCCCAGGCCCAATCTTTTACTTTTTTGAATGGCATATAAAAACTACCTGAAGAAAATCCTCCGATAGAATGAAAAATGATTCCTAATAATGATTCCATTAATAATTTTGTTTTTGGTTAATTTGATAGTTAATTTGGTTTTGTAAAATAATAGAATGTAAAAAAGAAAACTGTCCTGTACTATCCTTTATAGTTTTGTTATTTATGTTAAAACTAAAGGTTATTGCAAACAACTCCCCGATATTATTGGAAATATAAATTTAAAATTTCTATTTTAGCAATCGATTTCGTAATTATTATATCCGCAATTTTCCAAAAACAGACAAATCAGCAAAAACATACAACAACCCTTATTTAATTTAAAAGCTTTTGTGAGAAAAGTACCGAAAGCACTTTTTTTAATGCTTTTTAGGCAAAACTTTTTAAATAAATTATAATTCAAAATTATATCGCAATTCATTGCTGCATAATTTACAAGATTTACAAAATGATTAAACTTATTAAAATAGATGAAGATTCCAGGATTCCTAAATACAAGCAAATTGTAGACTCGATCCTGCAAAATATTGCCAACGGGAATTTAAAAATAAACCAAAAAATTCCTTCTATAAACAGCTTCAGCGAAGAATTTTATATGTCGAGAGATACTGTCGAAAAGGCTTATAATATTCTAAAAGAGCGAAAAATTATCTCTTCTATAAGAGGAAAAGGCTATTATATTACGAGAACGAAACTGGAATCTAAAGTAAATATTCTCTTTGTACTGAATAAACTGAGTGCGTATAAAATGAAAACGTACAATTCTTTCATAAATACGATTGGAGCAAATGCACATACTGATTTGCATATTTACCACTGCGACGAGACTTTGTTTTTGAACTTACTGGATAAGTTTGAAGGTGCGTATGATTATTATGTGATTACAACGCATTTTAAAACGGATGAGTTAAAACACTTAAGTTTTACGGATGAAGTGGCCAAAGCCATCCAGAGTATTCCGGAGGAAAAACTGGTTTTAATGGACAATATAAAACTGGGGATGCAGGGCGAAATCATCAAAATTTATCAGGATTTTGAAAATGACATTTATAACGCCCTAAAAGAAGGACTGGCCAAAATAACCAAGTATGAAAAACTAATTCTGGTTTATCCTGACAAAGCCGTTTATCCGTATCCGCGTCGTATCCTGCACGGGTTTAGAAAGTTTTGTGTAGAACATGAAATCAATTTTGAAATCCTGAGTGAAGTCTACGATGATATGATTCTTAAAAAAGGAGATTTATTCATCACCATCGAAGAATCGGATCTGGTGAATTTAATGAAACAAATTCGCGATGAGAAATTCACTCTTGGTAAAGATATTGGCGTGATCTCTTATAACGATACTCCATTGAAGGAATTACTAGGAATAACGGTAATGTCTACCGATTTTAATGTAATGGGGGAAACTGCTGCCAGAATGATCCTTAATAAAGAAAAAGGACAGGTTAAGGTACCTTTTAATTTTATTGATCGGAATTCGATTTAGTTTTTTGCCACGAAGGCACTAAGGCGCTAAGTTTTTTTTATAGAGTTAAGATTCTAATTATGCATTAAAGTAGAAAGCTTCAGAGAAATCTGAGGCTTTTTTTGTTGAAAAATCGGGAGACTTTTATTAGATGCAAGATTCATTAGAACAAAAAAATTGCGCAAAGTCAGAGACATTTGTGCAGCTTTTTATAAGGAACTCTTCGGGGAGCGGGATCATTTTGTAGTAATTATTGGGACTTTATTTGATGTGATCTTGTCATAATAAGGCAGATAACCGAGTTTTATAATAGAATCTAATTTTGTTTTTTCTATTAGTTTTTCTGTTATATTTTTTTGCATTTGATATTCAATTTGCAATTCATATTTTTTTCCTTTCTCTAGAATGTATTTATTGCTTAAATTATAATTATATGGATATATTAAACTGAAAGGAATTTTTAGAAATTTAATTTCACCTTTTTTTATTATAATTTTGTTTTTTAATAAAATATAATCTGCTAGAAAATTATTAGCAACAGTAATTTCATTTTGATTCCATTGTTCTTCCTTTCTATCAAAAAACTCTTTTTTGTAAATTCCACCATCCAATTTTGGCTGAATTAATTTATCATCTTCATATATTTTACATGATATTAAAACGCTTTTATTAAGCTTATAGTTTTCAAACGAATAACCGTAGACTCTATTGGTATCTAGTGTGAGAAAATAATCCGTATCCGTATTATTTTTGATTATTACGTTCAATACAGAGTCTTTATCTCTGTAAGGATGTATTCTTAACGAAATATTATCTTGCACTGAGCTGTGACAGCTCAGTGCAAGAATTAAGATTATAACTGATATTAATAATTTTACTATTTTTAACATTATCTACTTGTTTCTGTATGTTCTGATACTACTTTCTATTTCCCCCGCTCCTCTAAATCTTCAATCATTATCGCTGCGCAAATGTCTCCGACTTTGCGCCATTTTAAACTAGTCCTCTTCAAAAAACGTAGACATCAAAAAGTCTCCGACTTTAAACTAAATTTTAGTATAAATTATATTTAGTAAACGATTTAGGATCTAAAACATTTATCACAGGATTGTCTGCTTTTTCAATCGCTAAAAGACAACAATCATTGACATAATTACTGGCACTAGAATAAATATAATCTGATGCCTTTACCACAAGTCCCGCTCTAACAGGATTTAAATGTATGTAATCTAATTTTGACCACATAAATTTATTGGTATAAATTTCCTCAGCATGATTTCCGTATTGCCAAAACTGATATTTTTTGTTTCTCTGATGATTCTGAGCCGCTAATTTAAAACGTTCCAAAATCCATTCTTTTCTGCTTTCCGGACTATTTTGTATTCTCTCGAGTATACTTTTTGCAATGAATTTTTTAAAATCCTTTATCAAATCCGACAACTTCCCATCTTCGGATTGTACTATCAAATGAATATGATTGCTCATAATAACATAACCATACAAAATCATCCCTTTGTTCTTTATAAAATACTCCAGACATTCAACGACTATATCTCTATAGGTTTGACGTGTAAAAATATCAATCCAATCTACTACTGTTGGGGTTATAAAATGTGGCAAAGTCTGATTCCGAATTACATAACCTTCTTTCATTTTTTTTCTTACATAAATAATTTATTTTTATCTTACAAAAAATATTCTTAGAAAACTTATAGTGAAAAGTCTGGAGACTTTTATTAGATGTAAGATTTATTAGAACAAAAAAATTGCGCAAAGTCAGAGACATTTGCGCAGCTTTTCATAAGGAACTCTTCGGGGAGCGGGGCTTAGTTAGATTATATCAAAATTATTAAACTATCTTATCATGAAAGGGATTGAATTAGACATTATTTCTTTATCGTAAAATTCGAATCCTGCTTCCTTTAATGAATCCTTAACTGATTTTGATAAAATTTCTTTATCTGTTTCGCTATACATTTTATACTGAAAAACTACAAAATATTTATTCTTTTTTATAAAATTTTCTATTGGATATTCATACATGCAATATCCATTTATTTCATTTTTTAGTAAAAATTGCATTTTAAATATCTTTTTCTCTCCAGATTTTAACTTCAATACGTTTTTTACAGATCTTGAAGCTTTATAGAGTTTTTCGTTGTCATTATTGTAACATTCATAGTCTACGATTCTATAATCAACTTGTTGTTTATTACTATCTAGTAATTTTAAATCAGCATTGTGTAAATATTCTGACCTAAAAAATCTAATAGGTTCACGAAGTTTAGAAATATCAATCTGTAAAAAATAATTTTTAGATGTGTTGTTTGAAAGTTCTATCTCAACTTCACAACTATCCTTGATAGAGCTATTCGTAATTTTTGCTTCTATTTTATTATTACAAAATTTATTATTACTTGAACATAATATAATAATCAGCAGTATTAAAAGCTTTTTTTTCATAATTAAAATTTACCTATTATTAATAACTTCAAATGATTCGTTTTTAATTCATCATAATTTGTGTAATTAGATCCCATATTCATTTCCCAGCTGTATGCCCGAATTTCAGAACGTGTATTGGCATATTCTAAACCATTTGCACCATATTCATTTGCCCAACTCTGATAATTACCGTTTATGTAATCTATTACATGATTTAATTCATGACCTGCGACACTAGCAACCTGCCTTATAGTGTTAAGTGCCAATTTTTTTATTAAAATAAGACCTTGTGATTTAATTTTGTAATTTCCTTGAGTCCCAGATACATCTTTTAGAGCTCTACCAAAAACATCATATTTTCCACCTATTACTTCTTCAATTTTAAAATTAGGACTATTTGCCGCTTCATATAATTCAGGAAATATTTTTTGAATATTTTTAGTAAGTTCTTCGTTACTCCATCTAGCAACATCATCAGGGTCAAATCCTGCATTTCTTATTCTATTATCAAGAAAACTTTTTTGAATAATTTTATGAGCAAAATGATTCAGACTACTAACCACAAGTCCAGTAACAGCACCCTGCCATAAGTTACCTCCTGTTATCACTGCTCCAGCACCTCCAGAGACTGTACCAAAAGCAATCATTCCTAAGTCACCTGTACCTGCACCTATACCTCTCATTCCTGTTCCCGGAAGAGCATGTGCACTTTTGCCGTAACCATCCATACTGGATCCCCCGCTCCAGACACTAGCTGCAATACTGCTTAAGGCTCCAGAAGCAAAACCACTCCAGAATTTCCCTCCCGAAATTGCAGTCATAGATCCCTGAAAAGTTCCATGGGCCACTGCCTGAAATGCCGCCTGGGAGTAAAAATTAGTGAACAAATTGGTGGCCGCGCTTCCAATACCAAAAGTAACCGCTGAGCTCGCCGCACCGATAAAGGTCGCTTTTACGAGTCCTCCAACACTAAATGGAACATCTGCAACCAATGCTGTTATAGTATAAGTCAACGCCGCTATAGCAGCACCAATACCTATTGCAACCCCAATTACGATTTCTTCTCCGCTTGGATCTGTATACTTCAGCGGATTATTCAGAACGTAAGCATACTTATTGTAATTCTGCGTGTTATACGGCTCTTGAATGTAATTATCAGGCTGCAGAAAGCGGTGCAGTTTCGGGTCGTACAAACGCCCATTCATGTGGATGATTCCAATGCTCTGCAGATGCTCATGCCCTGTATATCCTCTGTCCAGGACTGTTAATCCGGCAAGAATGTTTCCTGCTGCATCCTGAACTTTTACAATGCTGCCCCAGGCATCAAACAATCGTTTCTCCACAACCGTACCGCTCTGGTCACTTATGGCAACAATGCTTCCCTGGTAATCCCTGTGTAAATATAAATAATTCTGGGCATTTCCGTCACTTTTTAACACGACTGGCGCACTGTAACCGTCACCTCCTATATAGGTCACAAACTCAATTTCTCCGGTTGTGGTATTGTGCTTAACCTCCATAGTACCATCTGCCGAATAATGTTTATGGTATGTCCTTAAAAGTTTATTATTGTCCAGATTTCCATAAAACATGGAGCTTCTGTCATTTCCGTCATTATAGGTAAAGCTTATCTTATCCACTCCCGCCTCTTCAATCTGCACAGGACTTTTGAATACATTATAGCTTACAGTCTGGCTCGCTCTTGCTGTATAATAACTTAATGTCTCTGGTGTGGGTGTTATAGTCTTATTCTGATAGGTTTTTGCTCCGTCGTATTCGTAAGTTCCCACACTGTTCTGGGTGATTCTTCCCCTATCATCATAAATCTGCGTCTCCTGGATTCCTGCCCCATTGGTGTATTCTGTCAGACGGTCCAGACCGTCGTACTTGAATGTTTCGTTTCTGCCGAACAAACTATTGCTGCGGCTGTTCAGGTTGCCTCTTTTAATTTCAAAATCAGTATTCAGGGTCATAATATTCACTACAGACGGACTTGTCTTTTCGTGTTTAATCTGTCTGATATAACCATACTGGTCATAGGCATTCGTAACACTGATTCCATTCCCGAATGTTCCTCCTGTAAGCTGTGCTCTTTCATTTAAAGAGTTGGACTGCCATAAAACCTGCTGGGTGTCATCATCCAGAATCTGCCATGGAAAACCGTTCTGATAGGTATTTTTTACTGTCTTTGAACTTGTTTTGCCTGAGGCTGATGCTGATGAAGTTTCTTTATCTACTCTTCCCAGCACATCAAACCACATTTGTTTTACAAAAATAGCGTAAGGCGTGGTTTCAGTAGTTTTATATAATCTTTTTAAACTGTCATATTCAAAAACATTTGATGTGGTTTTTCCCTCTATATTATCTAGAAAAGTCGTACTGGTTATTTGGTTTAAAGAATTATAAGTATAAGTTGTTTTACTGTTTGTAAGAGTTCCTGAGATTGTTTTTTGAGTTGGTTTTCCTGTCGGGTCATATACAAATGAAGTGGTCCCGTTTGGAGTGCTTTCCGTAAGCAGCTGACCGAAAGCGTCATAACTATAGGTGTATACTCCAGCACTTGGATCTGTTAATTTAATTTTATTTCCCCAGCCGTCAATAACAATCTGAACTTTGTTGCCCTGATAATCAGACTCCTTTAACTGTCCATTAGCAAAATAGGTAAAGTTTATTGTTCCTCCCGGATCTGTTGTCTGTATCTTATTGCCCATAGCATCTGCTACAGCTGTTGTGATTTTTCCATCATCACTGCTTGTTGTGGTTACTCCCGAATAAGAAAAAGTCTGTATTTTTCCTGTAGAAGCTATAATCTTTGTCGGCCTCATTAAAAAATCATACTCATAGCTTGTCCAAAGACCTGGAGAAGAAAAATATGGTTCACTTTCTTTCTCTTTTCTGCCAAGAGCATCGTAAACGGTCTGCTTGGTAATCATAGTATTGACAGCAAACCCTTTAGCTGAGTTTTTAACCACTCTGCCCAGAACATCATACTCAGCAACGGTTTTGGCATCCAGGCTGTTTGTTGTTGTAACCGTATATCCTCCTGTACTTAATTTGGCATAGACATTTGTAGTTGTGATTGGTATGGCCGAAGAGCCCGTCACTGTCGAATTGGTCAGTTTGCCCCAGCCATCATAAGTAAAATCACTGATAATCCCCATATAATTTGTCGACTGGGTAACCTGACCTAGATTGCTATAAACAAAATTAGTTACAAATCCCTGATGGTCGGTCTTCTTGACAACAAAGCGTTTGGTCAAATCATACTCGTCTGCAATGGTCCGCGGAGCCGGAGCCGGTGAAGCTGTCGGAACAGAAACTGTCTTTGTGAGAAGATTACCCAGAGCATCGTAGGTTATGTCCTCAACAATTGCATAAGTATTATGCCCTTTCTTCTCTGTTTTGGTCAGATTAGATCCGGAATAAGTATATGTTTCCTCTGAAGTTCTTGTGTCTCCCGAAGCTGTATTCTTAGCTGTGGAAATCACTCTTTTTGGTCTTCCGATATAATAAGATGCTCCCGCTCCCGTCGGGTTATTGTCATACTCGGTATCGACAGCTGTACTTCCCTGAAGAGTCGAGCCTGTATAATTTCTTGTTACACTTCTCACTTCCAATCCATAGTAATTTCCGCTATCCACGCCGCCATCATATGAGTAAACAGTTTCTGATTTGATACCTGTTAAATGATCCTGAACCGTCTGGCTGTTTAGTAAAACATTGAAAACACCGTTGTTCGAATCTGGAGCTCCGGCATTTGGCGCTGAAGCTGAACTCGTAGAGGCTTTAAATGTATTATTGCTGTTTGCTGCACTGGCCCAAAAGCCGGGCTTTAAAATTATCTGTGGGGCATTATAATTTACTGCCAGACCATCATTTATAGCAGAAGATGCAGTAATTAAACTGCCCGCGCTGAAAGTCTGACCTGTGGTAACAGGTGTAACAATGTCAATATTATTGGGAATTGGGACTGAAGATACACTATCACCTCCGCCTTTGGCGTTAACCTCAAAAACATTAGTCTTTGTGGTTATTAAATTACTTGGCACATTATCAAACACCGTGGATCCTGTAGTGCTCGTCCAGGTAATAGTATTAGCTCCCCGAAGATTTGGATCATTATATTGCGTAGTCCAGATTTTAGGATCTGAATCTGATAAATACCAGCTGCTTCTTGCGGTCCTTGTAAAACCAACTGTTCCGTAATTGAAATTAGAAACAAACCCTCTGTACCTAAAATCCTGATATTTAGAAATACCATTTATAGTGGCAGTAACTTTTGAAACCAAATAACTAGTAGAATTTCTAATAATTTCAATATTAGGATATGTTACACTGTTGCCTGAAGAATAAAAATCAGATGCTGGATTACCTATTCCTCCATCATTAGCCTCCATTGTTTTGTATTCAATAGTCTGTTTGATATTACCGCTGGATTCTGATACGCCAATTAATCTGTTTTCGGCATCAACATTCTTATTGAACTGGTAGTATTCGATTCTGTTATAATGTCCCCTGACTAATACTAAATCGGTATTCGCTCCATTATATCTATAATTAGAAGGAATTGCAATTGGAATATCCGGAGAATTTGAAGTAAACACCCCTGAATTATATCCCGCTGTAAAACCTGCTGTTCCAACTTTTCCAATATTGTTGACAAAACCTGTGACCTGCCACTGCGTGTCGTGATCATTAATTGTCCATTTAGGTTTATAATATTTTCTCCAGACCCGAACCAAATCTGATTTACCATCACCATTAATATCGATAGCATAATAATTACTATAATGTACTTGAGTTTTATAATCTGCATCATTAGTAGTATCAGGGAGATATTCAACTATATCATGAGATTCTTTTGTAAAAAAATCTAGATTTGATGCTTTAGGATTGCTATAATAGATGTGCCAAAGGGTTTTTCCCGCGCCTCCGTGTGAATCAGGTAACATAATATCAGTTTTACCATCTCCGTTATAATCCCCAAATAAAATTTGTTTGCTGGGAGAATATTTATCTATTACTCCAGATCCAATTACTTCTAACTCCACCCAAGGAGCAGCGTTAAGCTGTTTGAAACTTACTATCTGATATTTATTCTCAAGGTTATTATATTTGTCTATTGTTAAAAGGTCCGATTTTCCATCGCCATTAAAATCAGCTACTTTAACGATATTTTCTAGATAACGATAGTTATTTAAAACTTCAATTGCTTCTGATGATACGCGAGGATCTAAGTTTAACAAATAGGTCTTGTTGATAAAACTACTCTCTTGGGTGATATGACAATTATCCGATTTATCATCATCAAAATATTCTGGTGTTGGTTCTCGAGGCGGGTTATTGGTATAATGTCTAGTTTCTTCTACTACGTTTATAAGTAATTCGGAAATACCGTCCCCATCAAAATCTCCTTCGGTGACATTTAGATTACTTGGTCTTTGCGTTATTGAGTATGGAAGTATATTTTTAAAGTATTCATAACATTGTGCACCATAATCATTACCTGACATATCCCCAAAGGTTATTCTATCGACTGAATTTATAATTAAGTTTTTAGAATATTTGTATACAAATTGGTTACTCTCAAAATCATAAATTTTAAATTCGAGTGTTTGAACATCATTATCAGTGGTTATATTAAAATTAACTAAAGACTGAAATTGATTCAATTTATTATTGGTTAATGTAGTAGCAGTAAATCTATTAAAATGCCAGTCATTAAAGGGTAAATTAATAGGCGGATCATTTGTATTGCCATTAAATAATTTTTTGTAAAGCTGATCATTAGCTACAAAATCCAAACTACCATCACCGTCAAAATCTCCTGCTAGTTGTGTTTGATTAAAATTAAGATTATTGGTATATTCTTTCTCAATTCTTTCCTGTCCAGTGCGCATAGGCGCATAGGTAAAGCTAACAGGATTCGACTCCTCATTTTGAGCATTTATTTCCTGAATACTTTTTATTCGCTCATAGCCTAAACCAGTATCTTCCTCATGAACAAGTCTATATGTTCTAAAAATAGCGTTGTTTGCATAAACTTTAATGTTTTCTAAAATTTGAGTTGCATAAACGGGAACACCTTTTAGATAATCTCTCTCGACACGTTTTGCATCTCTGTAATTAAAGCTTATTTTATTCTGCGCGGCAATTCCCGCAACATTATTTCCGCTAAATGTAATTGTATCAATATACAATTGATTGCTATTATTGTAAGTAACAGTTTTATAATTGTAATCTATAAAATTACCGTTGACATCCTCGTAATGGACAATATACCAAGAATTTAAAGATACTGAATTCTGCAAGCTCCCTGAACCTTTAGAGCCATACCAGCTTCTTGATCCGTCTGGAGAAGTGACAATAAAATAAATAGTTGTACCTTCTGTTTTTAATTCAATACGTGTATTACTTTTATATTCTGTTTCATACGTGGACCCGCTTGCCCAATAAGTTCCTGTTTTTATTAAAAGGCGCTGGCCGTCTAGAGCCAATTTGTCATTATCATCAAAATCAACCCCATCCACAAAACCGTCTATATCGCGTCTGGTAGCAATGCGGCTTATCGTTGAAATACTATTGATGCTCCAGCCCTGCCCAGCTATACCCCCTCTCACTCCACTACTATAAGTAAGATTAATTATTGGCGCTACACTTTTAATACTTGGAGGAGTAGCAATTGGAAGCGTATAGACCGCGGTTCCAGATGATGATATCTGAAGCTCTCCCTTAGTATCCGCGAAATTCTGGGAAAAGGAAGAAGCTGAAAATAAAAGTATAATGAAATAGTAAAATTGCTTCATATTCAAATTTATTGCTTGATAATTTTAATTGTTTTCTGGTCTCCGTCTCCGTAATTAAGAACCACTAAATAAACCCCTCTCGGATATTCTCCAAAGGAAATAATCTGATTATCGGTGCTTTCTGTTCTTGAAAAAGTCTGAAGTATCTGGCCTGATATTCCGTAGACTGCAATAGAGGCAACCTTGTTGTTGTTTATGAGTTCCCATTTTAAATAAAGCTGTTCTTTTACAGGATTCGGATAATAGGAAATAACATCTTCCTTAGAAAATTTAAGCAGATCATCATCCGTAATGGCTTCGATTTCTTTAACCTCCTCTGCTGATTTCCCAGTTGGATTGCAACCAGAAATGCATAAGTTTCTCAAAATCTGGTTGCCTGCCGAATCATAGCTAAAAGTGATTTTCTGCTGGGCATTTGCAAAAGAACAAAAGCCTAATAGTAATAGTGCGATTAGTTTTTTCATTGTTTCTCTTCAAGTTTTTTTAAACGTTTATTCTGCTCTGATATAATTTTATTCTGGTCAGAAATAAAGGTCATTAATTGTTCTGTTTTCTTATCCTGTGCAATTATATAAAGTGTCAATTCTTCTATCTTCTGAAGCAGTTTCGAATTCATTTCCCCAAGATTAATACCATTCTTCAAAACTTCTTCTTCACTGGGAATATTCTCTAAATGGCCTTTTTCAGCAATATGTCTTTCAACTTCTTCTAAAGTTGATAGATTATATTCTTTTTGGAAGACAAAATCTGGCCAGTTCAGCATATCTACTTTAACTTCTTTGGAATGAATCGTGCCGTTTACGTCTAATTCATTTTTTGGATTAGCTATTCCAATTCCAACTTTGCCATACATAAATGCAAATTGACTAGCATCTATCTGCATTTTGGAATAACCATTTGAAATTCTATTATAAGATTGTAAACCAACGATACCTGCAGAAGGATCTAAATAAACTTCAAAGCCTTCTGCTCCGTTATTTGAAACTACAAATTTTTGCTGCGGATAAGTTGTACCGATACCAACATGTCCATACATAAATGCAAATTGACTGGCATCTAACTGCATTTTGGAATGTCCATTTGCAACTCTATTATAAGATTGTAAACCTACGATACTTGCCGCAGGATCTAAATAAACTTCAAAGCCTTCTGCACCATTATTTGAAACTACAAATTTTTGCTGCGGATAATTGGTACCAATACCAACATGCCCATTTATAACTTGATTTCCTGAAAAATTATTTGTTCCCCTAGTCGCTACTTCATACCAATTTTGACCAGATGAGTTAGCAAGTTTTCTAAAAAACAATTTATCATTTTCACTATAAGAAAAAGACAACTGTAATTGATGATTATTACTTTCATTTGAATGTCTCATTACAAACAAATGATACCAGCTATTACTTTCATCTGGATTTACTCCGAGAGAATTAACTTGGTAAACTCCTGATTTTATAGGCTGAGTTAAGTCACTTATATTAATAGCAAATCCATTTCCAATTTGTTGACCCGATACAACAAAACCTGCTAAAAGCAAGATCAACGATATACTTTTTTTCAATTTTATTGTTTTTTAGATAATATTATAGACCTAAGCTTTTTTATTTCTTGATTTTGCTTTTCATTCTCTTTTTTCATCTCAATCATATAAAGAGTCATCTCTTCAATTTTTTGCAACAATCTGGCATTCATTTCCCCCAAATTAATTCCGTTTTGCAGAACCTCTTTCTCACTTGGAATATTTTCTAAATGTCCTTTTTCTGCAATATGCTTTTCGACTTCTTCGAGCGTTGGCAAATTATACTCTTTTTTAAAAACAAAATCTGACCAGCCATCCATATCTACTTTTACTTCTTTTGCGTGGATCGTGCCGTTTACATCTAACTTGTTTGTTGGATTTAAACTTCCTATACCTACATTACCATTTCTAAGAACAGACATCTTAGCATTATTATCAGTAATGAAATGCAAATTATGATTACTTTCTGTACCAATGAACCCCCCACCTCCATACCATGAAGAATGTGAAAAAATTCCAACTTTATACAAAGAGTTTTCTGAAGTAGCTAATATTTTAGAATGATTAGCTCCAGCCACATCTAACACTTTGTCCCAACCTTGATTATTTGATGGATTAGTCACTCCGATCCCTAAATTACCTATTATAAAATTAGAGCCACCTCCACCAATTTTTAAATTTCCTGAAGATTCAACATTACTTTTAGAATCTAAAAGATAACGCCAACTCTCCCAGGTATCCTGACCATAAAAAGCACTTCTATAAAGTATCCTCCCACCATTCCAGGTATTATCAAAATATAATTGCGAAACTAAATGTCCCACTTGCCCACTTATCTCTAATAATGAACCAAAGTTTGTAGGTGCCCCCGCTCCCATTCCATTGTAATTATCCCATAATTTTACAGACATAGGACTCACGCCAACTCTGGGCGGACTTAAAAAATCTTTTTGATCCTGATTCCAATTCAAACTTTTAGACCCTAAATTCCCATCAAAGGTCTGGCTATACGAAAACAAATTATATAGGCCTATAAATAAAAATAGTGTTTTTTTCATTAGAGCATTTTACTTTAATTTTTCTTCAATTTTAGACAACCGTTCTAGAACATTTTTAAAAGTTTGATTTTCTTTTTCTAATGCATCAATTCGTAAAGATTGTTTATTATTTTTCTTTTCCTGTTCAATTGCATAAAGAGTCAATTCCTCAATTTTTTGAAGTAATTTAGCATTCATTTGTCCCAGACTAATTCCGTTTTTCAGAACTTCATCTTCACTTGGAATATTTTCTAAATGACCTTTTTCTGCAATATGCTTTTCAACTTCTTCAAGCGTTGGCAAATTATATTCTTTTTTAAAAACAAAGTCTGACCAATTCTCCATATCAACTTTTACTTCTTTTGAATGGATAGTTCCGTTTACGTCTAGCTTGTTTGTTGGGTTTATAGTTCCGATCCCGACATTGCCTGTAATTCCAATAGTCATCGCTGGTAATGCAGTTGATCCATTGAAACTTGTATTAAAAGTATATCCGTGATAAGAAGACAAAATCATTTTATCTCCAAACGGAATACTAATTTTTGCAAAATCACTATTTACTCCAAAATATAGAACGGGATTATCTCCAGTTGTATAGCCTCCAGATGATCCCGAAATAAATAAATTTTGCTTCACTTTTACGTCTCCATTTACTTCAAGTTTTGCATTAGGACTAGAAGTTCCAATTCCAATATTACCATTTCCTTGAATTCGTAATTTTTCTGTTTGATTTGTTAGATAAGATTCCTGAGTAAAAAATTGCATCCCATAACTATTATTTCCTGCACTTTGAGTAATTGTTCTTATTGAAGTTCCAGAAGTATCCAGATTACCAATATTAATAGAATGTGCAATCATTATAGAAGATTCATTGTCTATATTTGTAGAGTTTCGAACAAGTATGTTGCCATTGCTAACTTCTAATTTAGCTAATGGATTTGTTGTTCCGATACCAACATTACCAGAAGCTGGGAATGGAAATGTATTCTGAGCAAAATTAACTTGTACTGTAAAAATTACTAACAATAAAATAATTCTTTTCATAACTCTATTTGTTTTCAATTTTTAGAATTCTTTTTTCTAACTCTATTTGATTTTTTTTCATTAGACTATTTTCATTCTTTACAATTTCATTTTCCTTTTTCATCTCAATCATATAAAGTGTCAACTCCTCAATTTTCTGCAATAGCTTTGCATTCATTTCACCTAAACTAATTCCGTTTTTCAGAACTTCATCTTCACTTGGAATATTTTCTAAATGACCTTTTTCTGCAATATGCTTTTCAACTTCTTCAAGCGTTGGCAAATTATATTCTTTTTTGAAGACAAAATCTGACCAGCCATTCATGTCTACTTTTACTTCTTTAGAATGAATCGTACCGTTTACATCTAGCTTGTTTGTAGGGTTTAAACTTCCTATACCTACATTACCATTTGTCAAAATAGACATCTTTACATTATAATTAGTAATTAGATGCAATGAATGATTACTTTCTGTACCTATAAATCCACCACCTCCATACCAATTTTCATTGTGTGAAAAAATACCCACTTTATACAACGCATTTTCTGAAGTTGCTAAAATTTTTGAATGATGTATTCCGGCAACATCTAATACTCTACTCCAGCCTTGTATATTAGAAGGATTTGTAGTTCCGATACCAACATTTCCACTTATGTTCTGATCACCAACAAAGTTATTAGTTCCTCGAGTTGCCAATTCATTCCAAGCTGGATTAGAGGAATTTGCCAGTTTTCTAAAAAAAATTCTATCATTTTCGTTATATGATGAAGATAATTGCAATTGATGATTATTCGTTTGATTTGAATGTCTTATTACAAAAAGATGCTGCCAACTATAGCTTTCATCTGGTATTATTCCTAAAGAATTAATTTCGTAGATACCAGATTTTAGCGGTTGTGTAAAATCGCTAGTAGTAAGACCTGTAGCAAAACCATTTCCTATTTGTTGTGAGTAAGAAATTGCATTAGTAAAAAAAGAAAATATTATTACTAAAATACGTGTTTTGGTTTTCATAGTTTGAGATTATTGAGATGATAATTTACTTTCTAGTAACAATATTTTTTCATCCTGTTTTTTATTTTCTTTTTTTATTTCTTCATTCTCCTTTTTCATCTCAATCATATAAAGAGTCATCTCTTCCATTTTTTTCAACAAACTCATATTCATTTCAGCTAGCATTAATCCATTTTTTTCAATTTCCTTTGCTGAAGGAATTTCAGGTAAATGATTATTTTCTTTGATAAAATCTTCTACTTCTTGTAATGATTTTAGTTTGTAATCATTTGCAAAAACATAGTCAGGTACTAACGGTCCAGCCATATCAACACGGACTTCCTGAGTGTGAATTTTTCCTTTTACAGTTAGTTTTTCGTCTGGAACTGTTGTGCCAATGCCTAAGTTTCCATTTTCGTTTAATATCATTTTTATTGTTGACCAATCGTCAGATCCATTTCTGGAAGTATACCAATTATGGCTATGGTTTTCACTAGCAGGCGTTCCTTTGATTTTCCAATGACCGGCATAATAATTAATATTGTTACCATAGCTTCTAATCATTCCATCATAATCACCATCAATACCAAATTCTAAACTTGAGTAATTAGTTAAGCCACCAAGTCTGATACCAGCAACTCCATTTAAGCCGCCCGATCCGACATTGACATTTAATAGTGTTTCGGGCAAAGTGGTGCCAATACCCAGGTTTCCAATTATGGTTTGATTGCCAATGAAATTATTTGTGCCACGAGTTGCCAATTCATTCCAGGAATTCCAAGTGGCATTGTCACCATTTCTGGTTCTGTAAGAAATATGATTTCCTCCATTAGGTCCATAGTCGGAACTAATCTGACAATCATAATTGTTATATTGAAATCCTCCAAAGCTTATTAATGCTCCACTCCACGGAGTTCCAGCTGATGAATATGAAAAAGTATATCCAGCTTTAAAAGCATCTGCTGAGCCAGAAGCAGATATTTCAGAGGTAGGATTTAAGCTTTGTGCTTGTACATAGCCAATGTTAGCGAGTATTATTGTAAGTAAGATTATCTTTTTCATTTTTTAGTTTTTTTTCACCTTTATTAGACGCGTTTCTAATTCAATATTTTTTTTATTCTACTCAATAATTTATAGTGTCATCTACTTTTTTTTTTTTGCAAAATACTGATGTTCATCTTCTTTACGAACCTTTATAAGTAATTGACAGTGAAAAAGAAAAAAAATAATATTTGATACAACACAAGAAAGTTATATAGGTTAAATATCTTGATTCATACGCAATTTTAGTTAAGATTTCAACAATAAATGTCGTCGCAAATATAACAGAGTGATGTGTTATTTTTTTACGGGAAACCACATTTTAATATTACTAATCTATCTTCCCAATAAAATGCTGAAAATCTTTTTCTTAAAAAAAATAAAAAACTCCAAAATAAAAATTGACTTTCCAGGCCTCTTGCTTATTAACAACAAAACGCAATGATATAAATCAAATTATATATTTTAAATTTTAAAGTCGTATACAAAATAATTCAATAATTATCTCATTAAATTCAATAAACAAAAAAAGCTCCAGATCACTCCAAAGCTTTTTCTTAAATATAACAGTTATAAACCTTCCTAACTCAGCCAGTCACTCACCAGCTTTCTATAAGTTTCGCCAATAGGCAGATTTTCACCGCTTATTAATTGTATTTGATTGCCCTCAATAATTTTTATTTTATTTTTTGGAATAATATACGAACGATGAATACGCACAAACTGGTTTATGGGCAATTTTTCCAGAATGTCTTTCATGTTTTCCAGAACCATCACCTTTTCGCCCTTGGTATGAATTCGGATATAGTCTTTAAGTCCTTCGATATAAAGAATGTTTTCTGTGGCAATTTTATGATGTTTTCTGTCGGCTTTTACAAAAAGGAAATCTTCGGTCTGATGGTTTTGAAAAGTTTCCTGCCAGCGGATAAATTTTTCAACGCTTTGATAAAAACGATTAAAAACGATTGGTTTGAGCAAATAGTCAATCACATGAAACTGAAAAACATCCAGGGCATAATCCGGATAAGCCGATGTAATAATAAAATTATGTTTTTGATTGAACATCTGCATTAATTCAATACCGGTTAATTGCGGCATCTGAATGTCGATAAAAACCAAATCAACGACTTCGGTATTCAGGATTTCTATGGCTTTAAAAACATCCGAATCTGCGTATAAAACATTCAGTCTAGGTACTTTTGATGCATAATCCGCCATTAGTTTTACAGCAAATGGTTCGTCGTCTAATATGATACAATTTATTTTTTTCATTTTAAATCTATTTCAAGTTCAGCTGTAAACTGGTTATTTTGGTTCGTTAATTTTATCTGATGTTTTTGCGGATAATGAATTTCTAATCTCTTTTTTAAATTGTCCAGTCCAATACCTCCCAGTTTATCTTTCTTTTGCACTCCAATCTCATTAATTACTTTAAAATGGAGTTTTTGATCTTGTAAATTTAAAATAATCACAATAGGATTTAGCACAGAAGTGGTACCATGTTTTAAGGCATTTTCTACTAATGGCGATAAAATATAAGGTGGAATTTCCTCCGAAATATTTTCCGTTTCCATTCTAAAATCAATACATGCAGCTTCCTGATGCCGCAATTGTTCAAGCTCGATATAGGCTTTTATATAATCGATTTCATCTGTTAATTTAATTTTCTCTTTTTGCGATTCGTAAGTTGTAAAACGCATAATATGACTTAGTTTTTCAATTGCTGCCAGCGATTTATCCGATTGAAAATAAACCATAGAATAGATGTTGTTTAAGGTATTAAAAATAAAATGCGGATTAATCTGTGCTTTAAGGAACTTGATTTCGGTATTTTTATTTTCTTCCAAAATAATCTGATTGTACTCCAGTAAACGAATAAAATAAATTACAAACCAAAGCAACGAACTCAAGATAATAGACATGCTGCTGTAATGTAGATTATCCTCCATATAACCAAAGAAAGTTGGATTTAGATAATTTATTTTATCAAATAAAATCCTGGTGATCACCTGCTCAAATAGCCATCTCAGGAAAGTAAAAAAGAAATAAGATACCAATACTCCGACAAAAAAACGTTTCCATCGAAATGATTTAAAAACCAGTTTCATTACCACAAAATAATGAAAGTAAAAGGTCATGACAAATACGATCATATAAGTCGAAAGAAATAAATCCGGCATAAAGTTTTTAGCCAAAACGAGGTTTTTAACAAACGTAAAATACCCCATCAAAAGCCAGTATATAATATGAATGATTACTTCTGCCCTTTTTGATAATGTTCCTTTGTACATGTTTTACAATTTTTTTTCAAAGATATACATTCATAAAAAAGTCTAAAGCAGGGTTTGTAGATTAATCGCGGGGGTTTGTCGATAAAAGTAGTTTTCGGCATTTTTTCAGCACAGTTTTGCACTGTAATTAATTTAAAAACCATGAAAAAAATTAGCCTTTTATTACTTGTACTTTTATTTCAGAGTTATTCTTTTGGTCAGCAATACGAAATCAAAGGAAAAGTTATCAATCAAAATAAAATGGCTGTTGAATTTGTAATCAGCAGTTTATTAAACAATCAGAAAAGATTGATTGCACAGACTACAACCGATAGTTTAGGCAATTTTTCTATAAAAGCCGAAAAAGGAAATTACCTTTTGCTATTAGAACAATTTCGAACAGAATACCTCAACAAAGAAATTACAATCAACCAAAACATGGATCTGGGAGCCATTGAAATTAAGGAATCTGTACAACTTGATGGTGTAACTCTAAAATCCAGAAAAAAACTGATTGAACAAAAAGTGGACAGACTTGTTTTTAATGTAGAAAATTCGGTGACTGCTACTGGCGGGACAGCTTTAGATGCCTTAAAAGCCACACCAACAGTAAGGGTTCAGAATGAGATTATTTCTATTGTAGGCAAGGGCGAAATTCTGGTTATGATCGATGACCGACTACAAAGAATGCCACAGGAAGATCTGGCTGCATTTCTTAAATCTATCCCCTCTGATAATATCAAAAGTATCGAAGTGATAACGACTCCTCCTGCAAAATACGATGCGGAAGGCAACAGCGGACTTATTAATATCAAACTGAAAACTGCAAAAGCAAATTCCTGGAATGCCAATATCGGAACTTCATACACACAAAAAACATACGCAGGCGGAAACGTAAACGGGTTATTTACTTATAATCATGATAAACTTTCTGTAGAAAGTTCTATTAGCAAAGGAAAACAGACCTATTTAACGACTTCTGAAAGCAACATTTTTTATAAAGAGGAAACCTGGAAACAAGATGTAAAAAACAAATCGACTGCCGATGTATTGAGTGTGGGTTTGGGTGTGGATTATAAACTAACCAATAAATGGAGTGCCGGAATTAAATATCTGGGAAGTTTTACAGATAAAACGGCATCTAACAATCCGTTTACGACCCGATATAACAATGATAACGGAATAGCAGATTCTTATATCGCGTCGAATGTCAAGGCTGATAATACCCCAAAGATGAATGCCGTTAATCTTCATAATGCTTTTGTGTTAGACAGTTTAGGCAAAAATATTTCGGTCGATATGGATTACTTTGACTATAACAAAAATGATTACCGTTTCTTTTCAGGAAGTGAATTAGACAGCAATAAAAATAGTATTCCTAACAGTTTCTTTTCTTCAACAAGTTCGAATACGAATACAATCAAAAATTATTCGGCCAATATTGATGTTACCCTTCCATATGACTGGGCCAACATTAGTTTTGGGGCAAAAGCTTTTCATAATAATACTGACAATAATCTGGTGGTATACGACAACGAAACAGGAACTCCGGTTTTCAATACCAATCAGTCGAATGTTTTTAATTATAAAGAATACAATCAGGCTTTGTATTTCTCCGGAAGTAAAAAAATAAATACCAAATGGGAAACACAGATTGGTTTGCGATTTGAAGCTACACAAACCAAAGGTTACTCTGAAAATCTGGATCAAACCAATACCAATAATTACATAAAATTATTTCCAACGGCTTACGTGACTTATGTTCCAAACGAAAGCAATTCTTTTTCGCTAAACTACAGCCGAAGAATCCGCCGACCTGATTTTGACTATCTGAATCCTTTTATAATTAAAACAAGTCCTTATTATTATTCTGAAGGAAATCCGTATTTGAAACCATCACTGATTGATAATTTTGAATTTTCATTTATCCGAAACCAAAAATGGGTAAATTCTGTTTATTTTTCACAGGTTTCAGATTTCGGACAGGAATTATCGATCATTGATCCGGATACAAACATTACAAGAAGTACACCTATAAACTATGCTAATACGTATCAAATTGGGCTTTCGACTTCATACAATTTTAATAAATGGTCATGGTGGAACAGCTTTACAGGATTTAACCTCAACTATCAAAACGTAAAATCGAAAACAGATTTCATTGCCTCTATAGATGGATATAACGGATATATTTACAGCAATAATGATTTTACAATTAATAACTCGAAAACATTATTTATTGGACTTAATTACGGTTTACAGCTTCCGGGGCGTTATCAGATTTTTAATATTTCTACTTTGAACATTTTGGATATCTCAGTAAAACTATTGACTGTAAACAAAAATCTTTCTATTACATTTCTTGGAGAAGATTTATTAAATGCTCAAAAACCATTCATTAGCTATAGTTCTAACGGAATTAAAACCAATGTAATGAGTTACGGTGATACTAGAGGTTTCCGAATTTCGTTGAGCTATAAATTTGGGAACCAAAACATGAAATCTAAAGAAAGAAATTTTGGAAATGAAGAGGAAAGAAATAGAATAAACTAATCTTATAATAAAAATAAAGTCGCAAAGTAACTAGTGTACCAACACTTTACTTTGCGACTCTTTTTTATTGGTAATTTCTAAGATATAACGGGTAATTATTGTCTAATGATCATGAAAATTAACCAATATAATATTTGGTTTTGGCGCCGGTTTCATTCCTGCACCCATATAAAAACTAGTATGTGGCGGCTGATTGTACCCCACATTTTGCCAGGCAACACTTAGCCTATATTGGGGATCGTGCATCAAAGTATATTGTCTTATTTCGGTTGGAATTGTAGTCGAATAAATCCTTAATTCCGTATTATCTTCAGATCTTAATATCAATTCCTCACGCCAGTCTCCCAAAATATCTGCAGAAAGTGCGGGCGTTGATTTGGTTCCATTATTTGATACTGCTCCGGTTGCGGTAAACAATCGGCCTGCGTTGTATTTATCGATGTAATTTGAATTCAGAAGTTCCCTTGAAGTATCTCCATCCCAATAAATTAAAAAATTAATAGACGTTGGTGCTTTTCCTATTTCATTTCCCTTCATATCATGCAAATAAGGAGAACCTGACCACCAGCATTGCGCGCCTTTTCTGGTTGGATCGATATTATCAGCAACCCCACGCCCCACATCTTCGTTGATAGAACCCGTAAACAAAACTTTCCCGTCGGCGGCAGAAAACAGCGTTACGCCCGGGCCTGTAGTTCCGTTTTCTATTTCATGGATTCCAAAAACTTCCAAACCCGGAACATCAAGATCAAGATCTGAAACATGCAGTGCGTCTCCGTGTCTGAAACCTGTAGTATACAAACCTTTTCCATCATCATCGACACACATCGATCCGTAGATGATTTCGTCTTTTCCATCATTATCTACGTCGGCTACGGTCAGTCCGTGATTTCCCATTCCGGAATACGGATTTTCGGCATCTTTACTATCAAAAACCCATCTCGAAGTCAGTTTACCATTTTTAAAATCCCAGGCAGCCAAAACGGTTCTTCCGTAATAACCACGACACATCACCACACTTGGATGAATACCATCCAGATAGGCAATGCAAGCCGTAAAACGATCAATCCTGTTTCCTTTAGTATCATTTCCTCCGCTTCCGCCATGTCCGCCCCAGCCTGCAAGATCGCCACGTTCCGGAATATAATCGGTAGTCGTAATTAGTTTTCCTGTTCTTCCGTCAAAAACAGACAGATATTCAGGGCCTTTTAGAATTTTACCCAAAATAGGAGAATTGGGGTCGCGTTCTACCCAGTCTTTTGTGGCATCACCTACTACATTATTCTGACTGTCGGTAGTTCCGTCAGCCGTTTTACAAACAAATTCCGAAATTCCGTCACCGTCTAAATCGTACACCATAAACTGCGTATAATGTGCGCCTTCGCGAATATTTTTTCCGAGATTAATCTGCCACAAAAATTTTCCTTCTAAAGTATAAGCCTGAAATATTGGAGGATCTGTAATTCCGGTATGCGAATTATCATGCGCTTTTCCGGTCATGTGCACAATAAGATCGTATCTTCCGTCTCCGTCTAAATCCCCAACCGAAAGATCATTCGGTATATATCCTTTAACCGGTTTTAACTTAATCGCTAAATAATTTTTATCCGGACTTTGGGCAGGAATAGTAAAGCTGCCTTTTGTTTCCGTTTCTTTTCCTTTCAGAACCGTTTTTACAAACCAGGTATTTTCCTCGTTGCTATTGCCTTTTGTATCAACAAAATTAGTAGCGCCCAAAATGGGTTTATCGTTTAATTTGACAGCTTTTTTAGAACCGCTTTTTCGGTATAAATTAAAACCCAGATGATCAGGATCAGTTCCTAAAACTCTCCAGCCTACAAAAAACTGACCTTTGTCTTTTACGGCAATTAAACCACGATCTAAGTTTTCCATTTGCCTTTGGGCGAATGAAACTAAGCTTGATAAAAGAAATAATAGTAAAATTTTATGCTTCATGATTGGTGTTTTTTATAGTTAGTTATTGGCCACGGATTGAACGGGTTTTAGCTGGTTTACACTGATTTTTTTTATCTCGCGCAAAGTCGCAGAGGCGCAAAGTTGTTTTATTAAGTTTATTACTCTGCAAATTTGCTTGAGAATATTTAAGTTCAAAAAACTAAATAAAAAAAATCCGCGCCAATCCGTTTAAACCCGTCTAACCCGTGGCCTATCAAATTAAAACATCTTTTTAAATCCTTCGCTATGTACTTTCCAGGTTCCGTCTTTTGGGAAACCAGGATTTTGTTCTGCACTTCCGTCCCAACCGGCGCACATCATGGCAACGGCTGTTAATAATCCACCGTTTCCGGGAAGATAAAGCGTTAATCTTTCTGCCTGATAATTGTGTCCGTTTTTTAAATAAGTGTTTGTCGTTACATTCATAAACAAGGCATCAACGGCTTTGTCGGGCATTTGCAAACGTGCTGCCGACATGGCTGTCATCGGGAAATCCCAACCCCATGTTTTATCCCATGACCATGTTTTCCAAACCAGATCGAAAGTATTTTTCATGATTTTTTTATCCAAAAGAGACGTTTCAGGAAGCATCCCAAAAGTTCCTAATACCGATGGATGATCGGTTTTGAATTCCGGATTGGTATACGAATCTTTCGCACTTTCTGTGGCCAGGTATACCTGATCTGAAACTGGCAATGGAGATAATTTCGCTAAAACCGTCTCCCATTTCTCCGGTACTTTTTGGTTTAGTTTTTTCTTCCATGCAATTGCCGTTTTCAAACCCCAGTTCCAATACGCTAATTCATAGGTCGGATTGAAAGTTTCCATTGCCTTAAAACGTTCCTGAGCCGGAATAACTCCTGGGCCTAAAACATAACGATCTGTTTTACTGTCGTAATTGGCAAAAGAAGCCATGAAATCAGCCGTTGCAAAAACACGTTCGCTGTATAAATTTAAAGTAGCTGTGGTGGGTTTGGTACGGTAAATCAGTTCTGCATAAGTAATAAAATGAGGCTGCTGCCAAATCAAAAATGATCCTACAGATGACGGACTTTCATTCCCGTCTGCATCAACCATTTTTTGCCATCTTGCCCCTTCAAAACCTTGACGTTTGGCGATATTCTTCGCTTTTTCAAAAACCCTTTGGTACCATGGTAAGCTTTTCTCCAGCAATTCAGGTCGGTTCCAAAGTGCAAAATGAACACCATGCCACCAATGCATTTCTAGATGCGGTTTTCCGTACCAACTATTGTACGTTAAACCTGTTTCCTGAGGCGGCACTTTTCCTGTACATTGCACCTTCGTTAAATACTGCGATAGAATTACTCGACGTTCTAGTTCTTTGGCGCGAGGATCTGTACTGCCCGAAAAATCTACAGCTGCGCCGCTTTTCCAGAACTGCTCCCAGCCTTTTATACTGCTATTTTGAATTTCTGCGAAAGAAGAATTTGATACTTTTTTATCTGCTAAAGCAAAAAGACAGCTGAGTTCTAATGTATTGGTATTGGATGCTTCGACCACAAAATAATGATCAGAAGTCTTTTTAATTTGTGCGTTTCCTTTCCAGTTTAAATTGATATTATATGAAATGCTATCCATTACGTGTGTTACCACAGCTTCTGTTTTCGATTTTTCGACAAGAGTACTTTTATAATCCTGCTTACCTTCCCATTTGGTTCCCATATCTGCCCAGTCTCCTGTCGGGAAAGGAATTCTTAAACTTATTTTTAAGCGTTTTTGCTGTAATAAATCCGACTTTACTTTGACACCAATCGCGTCTTTTTCCTGATGTGATGCTGTTAAAACAGTAACAGGAATTCCTTCTACTTCAAAATAACTTTCAATTTCTCCTGTCCATAAATTCAGTTTTTGGGCAATTGATTTTATGTCTTCCGGCTTTGCAGGCGTTCCGTCTTTTTTTGTAATCTCAAAACCTAAATTTCCCAATTGCAATAAATGCGGGTTCTGACGAAACCAATTTACTGCTTCTACTTTTCTGGCGGGTTCTTTGATCTGAACCGTATACGAAATATCTCTGCCGTACTGCTTATAATCTCTCAGCGTTTCTGAGAATTTATAATTATTGGTATTTTTATAACTGTCCCAACCCCATTCAGACTGCGTTCCCAGCGGAATTCCTTTTTCATACTTTTTAGGGAAAGTCTGCAATCCAGTGGCATCCACGGTAAAAGCAAAAGATCCGTTACCAACAGTCAGCGAAGCCAGAGTATCGATAGCCGTAATTTGAACATTATGCCTTGTTACTAATGCTTTTCGATCTATTTTTTGTTGGGCCGATAATGAAATCGAGAATAATGATATAATTATTAATAAATGGTTTTTCATTTGGTTAAATAGTTTTCAGGTTTGAGATAAAAAAAATTAACCGCAAAGGCCGCAAAGTTTTTTTATCTAATAATATTTGTAAAAAATTAAGTTCGCAAAGCTTTATCAATAGAAAGTTTATCAGTACAAAGTCTTGTCAATACAAAGCTTTGCGAACTTTGCTTTGTCATCAACTACGCAAGCATAAAAAACTTTGTGCGCTTTGCGATAAAATTTTTAGAGGTTTCATACTTTTATTTTTACACGTTATCTTATCTATTATTGTCAATATATATATCGTCCCTCTGGGACTTAAAAGCCAGTAGGTTTAACTGTTTCTATAAATATCCCGCTCCTCTGGAGCTCAAAAAATTCCATTTCAAAATCTAAACTCTAAAATCTAAACTCTAAAATCTATATTCTACATTCTATATTCTATATTCTATATTCTATATTCTATATTCTATATTCTATATTCTATATTCTATATTCTATACTCTATATTCTATACTCTATATTCTATACTCTATATTCTATACTCTATATTCTAAAATCACCTCATTAAAGTCACACTCATCAAACCAATCACAACATCATTCGCAACGGCTTTTAAAGTCAGGCTTTTTAGCGTTTTATTTTTATCTAAAGGCAAATCTAAAATCGTTCCTGCGCCTCCATCAACTCCGTAGCTGGTGAATCCTTTTATGGTTTTGAAATCCCTGAAATCTCTTGAAATTTCTCCTGTTTTAAAATACACTCTCGGTGGCTTTGGGGCATCAGTGGTAAAGGCTAAACCATCAATAAAATAATCCTGCTCGATGGGCCACCAGTTTTCGGGATTTTTTAAAGGCAGAACCTCCGAAGTTCCATCGGTATAATTGATTGTGATTTCTCCGTTTACGATTCGGCTTTGCATTGGGTTTGTGGTTCCGGCAAGCATAAAATAAGCGTGCGAAGCTTTTCCGTTTAACGGAATCGTGATAGTCTCAGGAAAATTATCCCACATTGATGTGAAAATGATATTTTTTTGATTTTCATCAGAAGGCGTTTGAAACGGAATTCCGTTTGGCGTTGTGATCTGTCCGTTCGCCTTTGCTTTTTCACGTAATCCTTTATCCTCTATTTTTACCGAAATATTGGGATAACACCAATTTCCAATGCCTTGTTTTGGCAATTGCAAAGTCACGGTTTGCGGCCTTGGCGACAAATATTCATAATTGAAAATATCCGTCACTTTCGAGTTGAAAAATGATGTGAGTGCTATTGTTTCTGCACGTTTGGATTTATCCAATGGCACATCCCAGTTTGTAAGCTCTTTATTCAATGTATTATCTGATTTTACACTTACGTGAATGGGTTCCCACCATGATAATTCACCTTGCTTCAATTCCAGGAAAAAGAGTTTGTTTCCTGCCGAATTCACTTTTGCACTGAGCGAATAATCCGTTTTTGAAATTTCACTTAAAACCAATTGCGGATCGTATATCGATACAATTTTAGCCGTAGAAGTTTTTAAATCCAGTATTTCATTTACTGTATAATTTTCTTTTGGCTGAATATTTTCTATCAGGTTTCCTTTCCATTTAATTGTAATATCATAAACCGCATTATAAGGAACTTCAATACTTATTTTTGGATTCCCAATATTTTCAGGAACTGTTTTCCATGAAACCGATTTTCCATTAACAGTAATATTTTCTACCGCTTCATAAGCCGAATTTAAAACCAGATTTAAATTCATTTTTGCCGAAAACCGGTTTTTAATCTGGTATTTTTCTTCTTTATTCTCTCTTTTAAAATCAATTGAAATATCCGGAATTTCCAATGAAGCCTGATTCCATTTTCCAGGAAATCCGGGTTTGATCGTTAAAACGGCAGCCAAAGCATCCGGCTGAATCCCAAAAAGTCCTTCGACTAAAGTTCGCGAAGCCATGCCAATTGGGTCGGCAAAATCACGATACAATTCACCACGCATGGCATCCTGATACATCAATTGCTCAAAACCTCCCGGCGAAGCTCCTAAATACATACTCTCGACCAAAGCGCTTTCCCACATCGTAAAAGCTTTTTCTGATTGTCCGCCTTGCCAGAAAGCCAGTGAAGTATGCAATTGCTCTGCCAATGCTACATTATTGGTCGACCAGGTATAAGGCTGCCAATTGGTGGTACTAATAACATAAAGATCTTTTTTATCCAGTCCTTCAGCCAAAATTGGGATATGCGGAATCTGATTGTTGACATAATCCAACATTTGATAACTCTCAAATGGATTTGATAATTCTGAATCAATCGTTTGATAAATACTCCATATTCCAGGCGTATCGTGCAACAATCGATTTCCTAAAGCATCTTTGTATTCGGCAAAAATTCCTTTATTGGCCACCCAAAGCTGGCTGTTTGTGGCTTTTAGGATTTTAGCTGCTTCTTTTTCAAACGGATTTTGATCCTGCTGAATTTTCTTTGCAATTTGAGCAACAGTTTTGTTGGCATAATAATTATAGGCCGAGGAATGAATGACTCCGCCTCCACTGTATTGCAAGGCATCACTGGCCCAAATTGAAGCGTAGGCATCATATAATCCGTCGCCATCAGGATCAAAATTTCTTTTCTCCCAGTTTAAATGTCTCTGGATGGCAGGCCACATTTCTTTGATGAATGAAGTATCTCCTGTCCATTTAAAATGTCTGAGCATTTGATCTATAAAAACCAAATTCATATCATAATGATGCGCCACATTGTTCTTGTTCGGACTTCTGCTAATGTATCCGCTGCTGAACATTGATGTTCCTATTTCTTCTTTCTGGCGGGCTAAATTTCTTTCTTCATCTAATACTATCGGACCACCTTCAGGACTTAATACCTGCGAATTGCTGTAACTGGTAAAATGCGTTTTAGCACGATCATGCCAGCCTAAAGGATCTGCTGTGTATGCCCCACGCCATGCATTTAAATACATTCTCCAGGCAATTGCGCCATGAAGATACGCAGGGCTTTCCCAAATTCCGTCGGCAGCAATTGCAAGTGCTGACCCTAAAGTATTAATATACGGATCGGGAGTTGAAACTTTGACTTTATTGGCCAAAAGATGCGTTTGCTGAACCGATTTTTCGTAGAGCTGAGCGATATTTTTCTGATTGTAATTTATTTTCGAATCTTCTGCCAAAAACAGCCAATAATCGCCTTTTTCACTAATTGATTTTATTTTTCCTGTAATAAGACTCAGCGATTCCGGATTAGAATTATAAAGTTCTAATGGTGTATTTTGCTGCTTTGCATTGGCTAATTGAACAACGGATTCAGGGAAAAATCCGGTCACACTCTTATTGTTTCCTGTTTTTTGCTTGTTGCTTTCAGAGCCGTATGCTAACGTAAAAGATTGTTTTTTGATCGTGTATTTATTATTAATACAATAATCTGGCTGCAGATAAAAAACCGATTCAGGATCAGCACCAATATCGCCGTCACGACTGAACTTTTTTCCGGTTGCTCCGCCAAAAGCCCAAATTAGATTAGTATTTTTAGAGATGTTTTTACCATACACTTTTACTATAAAACCTTCGCTTTCTTTTAAAGCCACAACATCTACAAATAATTTTCCGTTTCCTAAAATCGGGTCTTCAATGGTATATTGCATCGTGCCTAAAACATAGCGCGTATCAATTTTTGCTGCTTCGGTAATCCACTTGCTTTCTTTTCCGTTTACAATACCTAATTTAAAATTCCCTCCCATTCCTGGCATGTACATCGCAAACTCTGGCAAATCGCCCGTTTCTACCCTAAATCCTGTATTAGAACCGTACAATGCCCTGTTAAATTTTCGGGTACCATTTTTTAAAACAAAACTATTACCTTCCGGTGCATAATGTATTTTGCGTGGTGCTTTATTTTCCTGCCCAGAGATTACCATTGAACACATTAAAAATAAAACCGTCAGGGTTTGAATAGATTGTTTTTTAATTTTCATAGCGTTGTAAAAAATGAATTATTCTTAAATTCGGATAACAAAATTATTCTGACCTAATTTTATTAATTCCGTAATGCCGATGCAATTTCTTTGTTTTTTAGGGGTATAGTATCCTGTACCTACCTGATTTTTGCAATATAATAATTTACAATATTCCAATATTTTAACATCATAGTACAGGATACTATATAAAAACAGAACTGTTAGTTTTGAAACAACATCAAATTAACTTTGTTGACGAAAACAAAAAGGTTCAGGGTTCAGGGTTTCCGTATAATGGCTTCGACACCGTTCAGCCTGACATAAGGTACTTTTAAAATCTACTGTCATACTGAGCGAAGTCCCAGGATTGTTTACTTTTTTGAGTTAAGATTATTAAAACGTGTTAACTATTACTTTTAAAATAAAATATCATATTGCATGAAATCAATTCAACAATTTTCTCTTTTAGGTCTGGCTTTATTATTTTTTAATTTCACATTCAAACAGGATCCTAAACCCACTGTTTTTATGGTGGGCGACTCGACTGTAAAAAATGGTAAAGGCGATGGTTCCGGCGGGCTTTGGGGATGGGGCGATTATATTGGTCAGTTTTTAGATACTACAAAACTCAATATTGAAAATCATGCTTTAGGAGGAACGAGCAGCAGGACTTTTCAGGATAAAGGTTTGTGGACTGCGGTTTTGAACAAACTTCAAAAAGGAGATTATGTCCTGATTCAGTTTGGACATAATGATGACGGACCTTTAAACGATAGCCTCCGCGCACGCGGAACCATCAAAGGAATTGGCAGCGAAACTCAGGAAATTGATAATATCCTGACCAAAAAACATGAAATCGTTCATAGTTACGGCTGGTATATTCAGAAAGTAATTCGTGAGGCAAAATCAAAAGGAGCGATTCCGATTGTTTGTTCTCCAATTCCGCGCAACGACTGGAAGGAAGGGAAAGTGCCACGCAACGATAAATCCTATGGTTTATGGGCGAAACAAATTGCGGAGAAGGAGAAAGTGACTTTTATCGATTTGAATGATAAAATGGCTCTTGAAATGGAAAAGCTGGGGGAACAAAAAGTAACGGGAACTTATTTCTATAAAAAAGATCACACGCATACTTCTGCCAAAGGCGCAGTACTTTCGGCATCTGTAATTATCAATCAATTGAAAGAGAGCAAAAATTCGTTGAAAAACTACATTTTAAAAGATCCTAAAATAGTATTTCCTGCCAAAAAGAAAGTCTATCTAATTGGAGATTCTACAATGGCCAATAATAATGGTGATCAAAATGCTGTAGGCTGGGGAGTTCCGTTTCCTAAATATTGTGATACAACCAGAATTGAAATGATTAACAAAGCCAGAGGGGGCAGAAGTACGAGAACTTTTGACCATGAAGGCCTTTGGGATGAAGTTAAAAATCAGTTACAGCCCGGAGATTTTATACTCATTCAGTTTGGGCATAATGATGCCGGCGCTATCGACAAGGAAAAATTTAGAGGTTCTCTTAAAGGAAACGGAGACGAAACGCAGGAAGTTACTCTTGCAGATGGCTCTAAAGAAATAGTACACACTTTTGGATGGTACATGACCAAATTTATTCGCGAAGCCAAAGAAAAAGGCGCTATACCAATTGTACTGAGCCAGACGCCAAGAAATGAATGGCCCAATGATAAAGTAGAACGAAGAAGTGATACGTACGGAAAATGGTCGAAAGAAGCTGCGGACAAAGAAAATGTCTTTTATATTGATTTAAATGAAATTGTAGCACTTAAATACGAAGCTTTGGGCAAGGAAAAGGTAAAAGCATTTTTCCCTAAAGATCATACCCATACCGGAGCAGAAGGTGCCGATTTCAATGCATTATCAGTAGCGGAAAGTATTAAAAAACTGAAGGAGTGCGGACTTAAGGATTATATTGAAATTCCTAAATAAGTATTAAGATTTTAGAATTAAGTATTAAGACAGGATAGACCAAACAAGGCATAAAAAAACCTCGTTTAATTGCTTAAACGAGGTTTTATTTTGAATAAAAATATTATTTTTTTGATTCTTCGATAGAAACTTTTCTAAACTCTTTTAAAAGTTTTTCGATTTCTAAAGTAGCTTTACGAGCTCTTGGTCCAGCAGCTTTAACACCTTTTTCTGTTAAAGATTCAGCTTCTGCTCTAAATGTGTCAATTTCGGCGTTGATTTTTACTAATAGATCTTTCATGCTTATAATTATTAAATTAAGTGGCAAAAATAAAAGTTTGAATGATAGTTACAACATATTTCACGTTAAAATTATCAGTGTTTTTCAGGCTTTTCATTAACATTAAATTTACCTTACTTTTTTTGCTGAATCCCAGAAGAACCAACCAACTACTAATCAATCACTTATTTATTGAACTATAAAAAAGAAAGCTTTTACAAGGCTTGAAATGCTGTCGAAAATAATTTTATTTTTTCGCTCTAAATCTTAAAAAACAGCCGTAAATTTTAACTTTTAGCCCGTAATCACTCTTAAATAAGTTGAGAATTTGAGGAAAAACTACTCAACTAACTGCTTATTCACGTAAACATTCTTGAAATTTACTCCATTTATTATGCTTTTATCAATATTGGTTTTATCAGACTGAATGTTTAAATTCTCGAATACAAAATTAGACAAACGAACATTAGGATCATTTTCTACACCATAAAAAGTATCACATTTAAGATCGATATTTTTTAAAGTAATATGATCTCCATAAGACAAAGGAACATCCGGACGTCCTTTTAAATCAAAAAATTGTTTCCAGGCAAAAACAGCCAGACACGTTTTAGCTTCTCCTTTGATATCCTCTACCCTAATGTATTCATATCGCTGTGGTGTGTCAGGTCTCATTTTTAGCCATAACAATCTCGAAGCGCCGTCTATTTTGCAATTGCGCATAATGACGTTTCTATTGTGTATCGATTCGCTTCCGTTTGTCAAAGCTGAATGGCAGAATCCAAAAGTGCAATCTTCTATAATGATATTCTTATTAGGGCCGTTGTTTTTATCCTGATCGGCGTAAGGGCCTTTTCCTCCTTTTAAAGCAATCGCATCATCATTAACAGATAAGTAACAGCCTTTTACTAAAAAATTAGTGCAGATATCAATATCGATAGCATCTGTACTTGGCGCTTTTGAGCCAATATGAGGTGAAAAAATATAAAGATCCAGCAGTTTTACATTATTGCATTTATAAAAATGATTCGTCCAGAAACCGGAGTTAATCAGTTTTACATCCTGAAGCTGTACATTATTAGAGTTCCATATAAAAACTAAACGTGGTCTTGATACTTCCAGATTGGTACATTTTGGATTTTCTTTACGGCGCTCCCAAAAAGCATCCCAATACTTTTTTCCGTTTCCGTTAATGGTCCCTTTTCCTGAAATCGAGAAATTATCAACTCCATACGCATTGACCAAAGCCGGAAAATAATCCAGGTTTTGTCCTTCCATTCTGGATGGCATTATCGGGAAATCGGCAATATTATCAGAACCTTTCAAAACTCCGCCCTCTGAAACGTATAAAGTAGTTTTAGGTTTAAAGAATAAAGCACCGCTTAGATAAACTCCTTTTGGAATTATGATAACTCCTCCACCGTTTGCAGCGGCTTTATCAATTACTTTCTGAATGGCAACGGTTTGAATTTTGGTACTGTCCTTCCTTACTCCAAAATCGGTAATGGTATATTTTTTTCCCAGATCTTTCAATTGAATTTTAGAATAATCTTTAAACCAATTGGTAATTTCACTTCCGTCAGGAAATGTATCATTGCTGTAATGCTGCGAAAAGGAGGTCTGCGAAAATCCTATGATGCAGATTAAAATTTTAAAAATATTTTTCATTTTGGTTATGTGTTAGTGTTAGTTGTTGTCATTAATGATTGTAAATCAAAGTTTCTTCAATCTTGTCATCCTTCTCCGAAGCTTCGGGATCGGGATGACAAATTAGGTGGTTTCACCAACTTACTTCACCTCAACCTTAATTTTAGCCGAAAGCTGTTTGGCCAAAGTGGTAACATAATTCGTGAAATAGGCTGAATCCTTAAAATTACTGTCGGCGCTTAATTCCCAACCTGCAACTGGGTAATAACTTACTTGCTGGTTATTTTTAGCTGAGAGTTTTATTAAATAAGAATCTGTCAGCTTTCCTGTTTTGGGTGCTTCGATATAACCTTTGTAAACATTTTTTGGAATAATTATAGCTGTTCCCAGAATCCATTGACGTTCGTAGGTAAGTTTATCATGCAATATAAAACACACAAAATCTCCTGCATCAATGACCTGCAAAGGGTTTTGATTGTTTAAGTTCGAATATGCGATTACCAACGTCTCGTTTCCTTTTAGACCATCAACTGAAATGGTGTTTTTATAACCGTACATTCCCGGCCAGATCGAGGTCGTTTCCTGTGCCTGATATTTATTTCCTGCTGCTTCCCAGTTTTGATACGTATAATGTAAAACTGAATTTACCGGACCTTCACTTACTATTTTAAATGTTGTTTTTTCAACATTATTTATTGTATCTGTGCCAATAATCCCGAGTCTGTTAATTTTATTATCGATCAATAAAGCAAAACCTCCAAGTCCGGCTGAATTTCCTACGGGAAAAATATCTCTTCCCCAATCGTGCATCACGTGATAATTGTCCTCAACGGCTCCTTTGCTGTTTATACCAACATCTTCGGGTGTAATGGCCGGAATTCTTTTTCCAAAAACATCTTTTGAATTTCTTCCGTCCAGATAATGCCTGAACCCTACTTTGTCATTTTCCCAGCTTGGTCCGTCGGTTTGGTATTTTTGATACCCTAATTTTTTATGCACCTGATTGGCCATTAAAACTTCATCGGTTGCAGGATGAACAGGCAGGTTCTTCGCTTCTCTTTTTCCAAATCTTGCGCTTGTTCGTATTGTAAATTTAGGATCTGTGTCTGACCAGCTTAACGTTGCCTTTTTTACTTCTTTGGCAGAAAAATCAGTAACTAAAAAAAGTTCGTCCCATTTTCCGTCACCATCCAGATCATTAACCTGTGCAGGAATTGTATCGTTTTTATAAATTAAAACAGGAAAACTTCCTGTTTGATTATGGAGCGAAAGCTGGCTTCTTTTTATCGAAATTGCTTTTTGAGGTACTTCTATGTTAGCCGTGTTTTTTAAAACAATCGTATTTCCGTTTGATTTCTTCTGGGCATTACAGTTTGCAAAAATTAAAACTGATAATGCAATAGGCGCATAAAATTTGATAGTATTTTTCATTCTTTTTTATTTTTAATTGAGGAACAATTTACTCATTTAATCCAAATGAAAAACCTCTTTTAACACAATAGTTTTTGGTGAATTATCGGCATTTGTTTCCATTATGTCCCCCATGTAGCTCCACCATTTTTTTACGATAGGATGATTAGGTAAAAACGCAGTATCGAAATCTATACTCAGTTTCTGAACGGCAAAAAGCGTTAAAGATGCCTCGTCTAAAAAGATACTATAATCCTGAATACCGCTGTCTGAAAGTAATGTTTGCAATTCTGGCCAAATCTCGTCGTGACGTAATTTATATTCGGCTTCAAAACCGGGTTTTAATTTCATTGTAAAAGCGTTTCTCACTGTTATATTGTTTTCCATTTTTTAATGATTTTTGTTTTTTCGTTGAGCGTAATTTTTTAAAAACACATCGATACATAGGTTTTGCATTGTCTCAAAAAGGCGCTTCACTTGTTTCTATTCACATAGCTATACTACTTTTTGCTTTTGCGACTTTGTTCCTCTGAACCTCAGCACCTTTCTATACTATTTTTAAAATAAATGCCGAAGCTGTTTCGTATTTGCCTCCTTGTGATGCGGTAAATAAATAAGTCGCTTTTCCGTTCTGGAACAATAACTGCGGGCGCTCTGCCCTGCCGTAACGATTTAAATGTTTAGGTGCTTCGGGTTGATTGATATATTTATTTAAGGGCTGATAGGCAATTTGCGGTTTGCTCCAGTTTTTTCCGTCATCAGAATCCATATACAATCCGTAATCAATGCCAAACACGCCCATATCTCTGGCCAGCATTTTGAATTTCTTGTTTTCGTACCATACAAAAGCATCTTCGCATTGTTTGTTATCTCCCAGTTTAGAGAAATCAATTACCGGATTGTGTTCGTATTTTTTATAAGGTCCTTGAAGCGATTTTGCAATTGCCAGTCCGTATTTTCTGTTGCCCTTTATAGGGAATTTTGGGTGCTCGTAATTTTCTGTATCCAATGATTTATAATACAGCCAGTATTCACCGTTTGGATGTTTTAAAAAAGACGGATTGGTGGTTAAAAGGTCGTCCCATTCTCCTTCTTTTCCCGGAAGCAATAAAGGCTGATCGGGTCTTTGCCACGGGCCAAAAAGAGAATCTGAAGTGGCCAAACCAATGCGTTTTGTATTCATTTTTCCGTTTGAATTTCCCATGAAAAAGAGGGCATATTTTCCGTCGACAAAATGAATGCTTGGATTATGACAAGTTGTAGCATCCCAGAAACCTTCACCTCTTGGAGCTAAAATAGTGCTTACATATTCATACGGTCCTTCGGGATTGTTGGCAACGGCATGCGCAATTTCAGAACTGTTGATCCATCCGCTCATTCCTTTTGCTTTGGGCCATCGGGAAAAAAACACGTGAATTTTGCCATCCGGACCTTCTATAGGGCTGTTGCACCAAACATAATAATCTTCGAATTCTAAAGCGCGTCCTACTGGCCGAAGCCTTTTTTCAAAATCTGAAAGCTTCGGATCATCCATGAAATTTCCGGCTTGTACCGAAAACGGAAGACAAAGGCCAACAACGGCGAGAGAATTTCCGACTATAAATTGTCTTCTATTCATTTTAAATTGAATTTAATATTCGCTACTCTTTTGGTAAATGCATTTTTGTCATCCCTCTCCCGAAGCTTCGGGATCGGAATGACAAACTTTATGGTAACTTTGTCAAATTTTAGTAATGTTGATGCGTTCCTCAAAATGGCATACTTTACAAACTTTGTCAAAGTTTTAAACTTTGACAAAGCTCAAAACACTAAACTTATTTTTTATCTGTTTTAATTTCCCAATCATCAGTTCTAAAAGGTGAAGCGGGTAAATTTTCTTTATTAAACAAATTAGGCTCCGGAATGGCTTTCCAGGCGAAGCGAACGGCAACGGGTTCTTTTACTTTTGAAGAAGAAGCGACAATTGTTTTTCCTTCAATTTTGGCATCGGCGGGATAAAAAACCTGATCGTTTCCTGCTATTTCAAATTCTTTCAAATGATCTCCATCTTGCTTTAGACCCGAATCGGCGTAATCAAAAAACAGTTGTGCTTTTTGTTTTTTAATTTTCATATGATTAAAAATAGGTCCTGAATAGACCAGTTTGTTTTCTCCATAAGTATTGGCGCGGGCAATTAAAGCGAGTCTGTAGCCCACGGTTTGTTTGTCTATGGGATGAATATTATTGGCATCCCCAACATCTGTTGTCACGACCATTCCGCTGTTTGGGATTGTTTTTAAGGACATTAATTGTGCTTCCCGTATTTCTGCATTTTGTCCTTTGTGCGGTGTAATTTGTACATAATAAAAAGGGAAGTCTCCTTGTTTCCATTCTTCTCTCCAGCTTTTTACCATGGCCGGAAATAAGGATCGGTACAAATACGCTTTTCCTGAATTGCTCTCGCCCTGATACCAAATAGCACCTTTTATGGTATAATTTACCAGAGGATGAAGCATTGCATTGTACAAAACATAGGAGGTTTTGTTGGCTTCTTTTTTAGGCTTTTTAAGTTGATCTTTTGGTGCATTTGCAGCAGCTTCAATTCGCTCGTTTGTTAGACCTAAATAATAGTTTTCCAGTTTTTCCTGATATATTTTTTCATTTTTTGCATCTTCCTGCAAAATGGGTAAAAAGGCAATGTCTTGTTCCAAAACACTTTGAGCAGTCCACGCTTCTGCTTTTGTCCCGCCCCACGAAGTCGAGATCAGCCCGATGGGTATATTTAATTTTTGGTATAAATCCCTGCCAAAAAAATAGGCTACGGCAGAAAAGGTCTGAATACTTTCGGGCGTACACACTTTCCAGCTTCCGGTAACATCTTCAAGCGGTATTTGTGCTGCATTTACAGCGACGGTAAACAATCTGATATTGGGAAAAGAGGCGTTTCTGACTTCTTCTTCATAGTTTTTTACTCCGGTTTTCCAGGTTTTCTCTTCTCTTCCTACAGGAAAAAACATATTCGACTGGCCGGAACAAAGCCAGACTTCGCCAATTAGAATATTTCTTAACATGATGGTATTGGTGGCAATGATGGTAATATCATAGGCTTTATCACTTCCATTGGGTGTATTTACTGCTGTTTTCCAGTTTCCATTGGCATCAGCCTGCACATCAACGGGAAGATTATTCCATCCTAACTGAATTGTGATTTTTTCGTTTGGAGCTGACCATCCCCACAAATTCACTTTTGCATTTTGCTGTAAAACCATATTATCAGCTACTAAAGCGGGCAATTTAACTTGTGCTGAGACGGAACATTTTGCACTAAAAACGAGTAAAATAAAGAGAAGTCTTTTTAAGTAAATCATTAGAATATTTTTTAATACTAAAACTTTAAATTTAAAACAGTTAAACGGTAAAGGTATCCTGTGCTTTCCTGTTTATTCTGAATATTAAAACTAAAAAAAAGCTGCCTGAAAAGACAGCTTTTTCTAAAAACAAAAAATAAAAAAAATAATCACTTATTAGTCGTAACCCGGATTTTGATCGTAAAGTCCCGGAACTGCTAAGATTTCTGATAACGGAATTGGGTATAACAATGAGTTATTTTCGATCGTTCTGATTTTTCCTTCGGTATCTTCTGCCGCTTTCCAGGCGTTCATAGTCGTTACTGCTTTTCCTGATCTGATCAGGTCAAACCATCTTGTTCCTTCTGAGAAGAATTCTTTTCTTCTTTCTGTAAACAATTCATCCAGAGTAATATTAGAAGCATTTGCCGCTACGCCTGCTCTTGTTCTTACTTTATTTACAATATCATCTACTTCTGCCTGCGAACCGCCTCCACCGTGAAGTGTACACTCGGCCATGAGCATCAATACATCGGTGTAACGTGTTACCATAAAATCGACACCCCAGTCTTCACGACCGTTTCCGTATCTGGCAGGGTCAATGTATTTTTTGAAAACGGGTAATGTATAACTTCCTTTATAGGTTCCTGTTGCTACTGTATAGCTGGTTGCTATACCATATATTTTTCTTTTGTCTGTTGCTTCAAATAAATTCAAAAATCCGGTTGAAATTGGTTTTGCTTCCAAGGCTCCCTGTGCTGATAAATTTACTGAGGCAAAATAAGGCTCGTATCCTAATTCTACCATAAAATTGCCTCCAACGGCAAGCGGCAGACTTTGAGTGTACGGAATGGTTAATACATTTTCTTTATTGGTAATTCCTTCTACTTTAAAAATTGGTTCGTAATCTGCGCCAAAGGCATATAAACCACTTAACTTAATGTCATTTAATTGCTGATATGCTTTGTCCCATTCGTCTAAGCCAAGTGTAGCACCATCTATGTTGTATGTTGGGCTTGAACGTGTCATGTACACAAGACCTAATAATGCCTTTGCTCCATATTTTGTAACTCTTCCGTAATTGGCAGCATCGTATGATGGAGCAAGGTCTACAATCGCTTTTTCAAGATCTGAAATAATCAATTTATAAACCTCTACAACCGGAGTTCTTGGTATTTTTGCAGCTTCGGTAGCGGTCATTGTTTTTTCTATTAAAGGAACTCGTCCAAACCATCTTAATAAATCAAAATAACAGAATGCTCTAAGAAAACGGGCTTCGGCAATCATGGAAGCTTTTTCAGCCGGATTGGTAAAAATCTGATCTCCTTTTTCAGCGATTTTTTCTAATAACTGATTGGCTTTATTAATGGCATTATAGTTACTCAAATACGCTTCTTTCACGTAAGTGTTTGAACTTATCGAAGTATAAAAACTATTAATTCCTTCCCAATCTCTTGAAGCCTGGGTTGTTGCAAGCAAATTATCAGATCTTACTTCGCTTAAGTTTAAAACCCTGTTGGCATAGCCATAGGTTCCCATTCCGTGAAAAGCAACAGAATACGTTGCGTTTCTGGCCTGAACAAAATCGCCCGGTGTAGCATAAAAATTCTCAATTGTTCCCTGGGATAAAGGAAGTTGATTTAGTTCATCCGTACAGGATGTTATGGCAAATACTACCGTTAGTAAATAAATATATTTTTTCATTTTATCTTAATTAAAATTAATGTTAAGTCCTATCACTAAAGATTTTGCCAAAGGAGCCCCTCCGTAATCTACCGGTACAGAAAAATCGCTGTTTGAACTCGCTGATGTATTTACTGCCTCTGGATTGAAACCTACTTTGTATTTGTTCCAGTAGAACCAGTTTTCTCCCGTTACATACAATCTCATATTATCGATTCGGCTTAAACCTTTTATGGCCTGTCTAAGGTTATACCCAATGGTAATATTTCTAACACTCACATAATCTGACTTGTACAACCAGTCTGAATTGGCCTGATATCCAAAAGAAGTTCTCCAGTTTCCTCTTACAGAAGGATCTACATTAAGCGAATTTTCAACAGAACCCATTCCGGTACGGTCAATAGCTCTTCCTGTTAATCCGTAAACCGTTCCTCCGTTTTGTCCCTGAACCAGAATGTTTAGATCAATATCTTTATACTTGAACGTATTGGTGATTCCCCATGTATATTTTGGAGTTGGATTTCCCAGATCTACACGATCATCTGAATTGATTTTTTTATCTCCATTCTGGTCAATGTATCTTGGATCTCCCAAAACTAATTTGTTACCTCCAATTGTGGTTCCTCCTGCGTCGATATCGGCCTGCGTCACTACTCCGTTTTGTTGCAATCCGAATATCGTATACATTGGTTTTCCAACTTCTAGTTTTATAAAAGGAATTCCGCCATCATAAGCATTACTGATTTCAATTTTGCTCTGACCTGGTCCAAGTGCCAAAACTTTGTTTTCGTTATGGCTAATATTGGCCGATGTTCTCCATTCAAAACTAGGTGTTTTAACGTTTAAGGAACTCAATTCAAATTCCCATCCCTGATTTTGTACTTCACCCACATTGGTCAGGTAACTTGTAAATCCTGTAGCACCCACGATAGGCACTCTTAAAAGTAACTCGCTGTTGTTTTTTCTGTATACTTCAAATGTTCCCGATACTCTGTTTTTTAGAATTCCAAAATCTAACCCAAAATCGACACTTCTCGATTCTTCCCAGTGCAAGTCAGGATTTGCTATTGATGATGCTCCCTGCCCAATTGCAGCCGCTCCGCCAATAGAATAATTATAAGTAGCCAATGTTGCATAAGAAGCATAACTTCCAATATTGTTACTTCCGTTAAGACCTCCGCTGGCTCTTAGTTTTAAATCACTAAGCCAATTTACATTTTGTAAAAACTGTTCTTGTTTTACCCTCCATCCTAATGATAGTGAAGGAAAAACGCCCCACTGCCTGTCTGATCCAAATTTTGACGAACCGTCACGTCTCACACTTGCAGATAATATGTACTTTTCTTTGTAGTTGTATTGCAATCTTGCAAAATAAGAAAGCAAAGTACTTTTTTCTGCATTTGTAGATCCCAATGATCCTGTTGGCAATGTCTCGACAGTTGAGCTGTTATAAAGTGCACCTGAAGATAAATTTGATCTCATAATTTCATACGAACTGAAAGACTGTCCTAAAAGCACATTGAAATTATGATCTCCAAATGATTTATCCCAGTTCAGGGTATTTTCATTAACTAAGTTTTGTCTTCTGTAAGTGTTATATGCCCCTCTGATACTTGCCTGAACATCATTTGGTGTATAACTTTCATTTGTATCGTCTGAGTTATCAAAATTTAATGTCGTTTTCCAGGTAAATCCTTTTGCAAACTGATAACTGGCATAAGTAGAAATCAGAGTTCTGTACATGGAGTTTTTTCCTGTTCTGGCCAGTGCATTTAGCATATTGGTAGTACTGCTGCCCCATGCATATCTGGTGGTATATTTTTCTCCCGCAGCGTTAGAAGCGCTTTCAAAAACCGGTGTAGCGGTAAGGGCTTTAAATAAAGTATTGTCTTTTCCTTCTACTCCCGGATCATTTTTGATAGAGTATGAAGGTGCAATATTGATCCCTGTTTTAAATTTTTCTGATAATTTAAAATCAACATTTGCCCTCGCAGAAAACAATGTATAATCAGTCCCAATGATATATCCGGTATTTTTTTGATAATTAGCAGACACATAATAATTTACAGCATCAGTAGCTCCTGAAGCAGAAAACTGATAGTTATTAAATTCTCCGGTTCTGAACACTTTATCCTGCCAGTCGATATAATCCAGTCCTGGATGTCCCGGAATGTCCCATCTCTCATCGTAGAGGTAAGTATAATATCTGGTATTGGCTGTATTAAGAGGTGCTGTTGGATTTTTTGCATTATAAGCTGCGATTCTCTCAGCATTGTTCTGGCTGGCAGAAGCGCCCGCAATCCCTGATCCTACCCATTGGGAATCTATCATAGTTTTAGCCCTGTCGATCCATCCCTGAGCAGATAACATATCGACTCTGTTGGCCTCTTTATTAACCCCTCCGTAAGTATTAAAAGTAAATTTTGGTTTTCCTTTTTTTCCTTTTTTAGTGGTAATCAACACTACTCCGTTTGATGCTCTTGATCCGTAAATAGAAGCTGCCGCAGCATCTTTTAAAACTTCAATTGATTCAACATCATTAGGGTTCATATTGTCCAGAGGACTTCCGCTTGAAAATCCACCGTTGCTGTTTGATCCTTCTGTATAAATAGGAAATCCATCTACAACGTACAAAGGTTCATTTCCGGCAGTAATAGATCCCGCTCCCCTGATCTCGATACTAAATGGCTGCCCTGGTAAACCCGTAGTTTGTTTGACACGAACACCCGCTACCTGCCCAATTAAGCCCTGATCTATTCTGGAGATTGGCCTTTCGGTAAAATTTTCTGTTTTAATTCCTGAAATTGCCCCTGTGGTTAATTTCTTCTTTTGGGTACCGTAGCCAATCACTACGACTTCATTTAAGTTAGAACTCTCTGCATCCAAAGAAACATTATAAGTGGTCGATGTGCCAATTTTTATTTCTTTTTTTATAAATCCCACGAACGAGAAAACCAGTGTTTCTCCTTCAGATACTTTTATGCTAAATTTCCCGTCAAAATCAGTACTAGCTCCTCTATTGGTTCCCTTAACAATTACATTGACTCCCGGAATAGAAAGTTTAGACGGATCAGTAACTGTTCCTGTAACCGTTTTTTCTTGCCCATAAGCCGATGCATGTAATAATGCAAAGAAGGCCATAATCAGCAAAAGATTAAGCTTATTTTTCATAAAAGTTAAATTTTGGTTAGTTTAATAGTTTTTTCAAATTTATCCAGAACTGGTTCTCGTGGCATCCTGTAGTATCCTGTTAGATTTCAATACCTTACAGATATTTTATATTTATTTTAAGACAATAATCTCACAACTGATTGATTTACAATCTTTAAATAATTGAAAGATTAATAAATATCATATCAAAAATTTAATTAAAATATTTTTTATCATTTACTATTAATTTTTACAAAAAATAAAGAATTACAAAACAAGTAATCACATTCTTTACATATTTCGTTTTTTAATATAATTATCAAAAACAGGACGCTACAGGATAGCATTTTAATACCTTACTAATACTTTTACTTCATTACTAATCCTAAAAAATTGTCTGCGTATAATTTTTTAATATTATGAAGTCATTAATTTAGTAACCACTAAAACTTTTGAGTAAAATAATGAAAATAACCAAATTCAACCTCCTTATTACTTTATTCCTTTCCGGTGCATTTACTGCCTTTGCACAGGAAGTATCAGGTTCTCCCTGGCCAAAATCTACTAATGTAAATCAGCCATGGGCACGTTGGTGGTGGATGGGAAGTGCTGTAGATAAACCTAATCTGAAAAAGAGTCTAATCGACTTTTATAAAGCAGGCATTGGCGGTGTTGAGATTACGCCTATTTATGGTGTAAAAGGTGAAGAAAATAATTTCATCGATTACCTGTCTCCAAAATGGATGGAGATGTTAGATTATACCATTCACATTGCTGATAGTCTTCATATGCAGGTTGATATGGTTCTTGGAACGGGATGGCCCTACGGAGGCTCACACGTTACCTTGCCTCATGCTGCTACAAAACTTATTGTAGAAAAATATCCGCTCAAAAAGAACGAGACTATTAATAGAAATATTACACTGGACGGCAGTAAGGAAAAAATACCTGCAGAACTTTTATACGTTGTGGCTTATGCAAGCGATGGTACTTATATTAATTTAACCGATCAGTTAAAAAAGAATAAGGTTAATGCCAGTGATAAAGGAATCGAAGGAAGTCACGTGGCTCTGCCCAATCAGTCAGAACCTAATAAACTCAATTGGAAAGCCACAAAAACCGATTATACCATTTATGCCGTTTTTAGCGGAAAGACAGGCCAGCAGGTAAAAAGAGCGGCGCCCGGAGGCAGCGGATATACTTTGGATCATTATTCTCAGGAAGCATTCAATGCCTACGTAGTACCATTTAACGCTGCGCTTAAAGGAAGAGAAGGAAAAATCAGGGCTATTTTTAATGACAGTTATGAAGTTTACGGAACTGATTTTACGCCTAATTTTTTTGAGGAATTTAAAACTTTACGTGGCTATGATCTTAAAAAATATTTGCCTCTTTTACTTAATGAAACCGATAATGAAACGGGCAATAGAATAAGAAGTGATTACAGACAGACCATTGGTGATTTGTTATTGAATAAATTTGATAAATCATGGACTGCCTGGGCTCATTCTAAAAACTTTAAAACCAAACTTCAGGCACATGGCTCCCCGGGGAATCTAATCGATTTATATGCTTCGGCAGACATTCCCGAATGTGAAACTTTTGGCTCGATGCCCTTTGATATTCCGGGTTTCAGACGTGAAAAAGAAGATATCCGTGAAGGCGATGCTGATCCGGTAATGCTGAAATTTTCGTCATCTGCGGCTCATATTTCAGGTAAAAATCTGGTTTCTTCCGAGACTTTTACCTGGCTTAGGGAACATTTTAAAACCGCCCTCTCACAATGCAAACCTGAAGTCGAGGATTTAATGCTAAACGGCATCAATCATGTTTTTCTGCATGGTTCTACTTATTCTCCAACCAGGGCAGCCTGGCCGGGATGGCAATTTTATGCCTCTGTAAATTTTAATGCCAATAATACTATTTGGGAGGATGCTCCTGCCCTTTTCTCTTATATATCCAATTGCCAGTCGCTGTTGCAGCAAGGAAAATCAGATAATGAAATCCTTTTGTACTGGCCTATTTTTGACACTTGGGACAAATATCAAAAAGGTACTTTGTTTTTTGAATTCAAGATACATTCATTATCACAATGGTTACATGATACCTCTTTTTACAACACTACCAAAAGTTTAATGAAAAAAGGATATGGTGTAGATTTTATCTCTGATAATTTTATAGCCGATGCCAAAGTTCTCAATGGAAAAATTGTTCTTCCGGGCGGCAGTTTCAAATCACTGGTTATTCCGCCTTGTAAAAAAATGCCGCTTGCTACTTTGCAGAAATTAATCGAACTAAAAAAAGCCGGCGGATCTATTATTTTTGAAGAATTACCTGAATCAGTACCCGGATTTAATGACTATAAAAAACAGGAAGAACAGCTAAAAAATCTATTAGCAGCAAACAAAGATATAGTGCAACCGGCTTTGGATGTATTTAAGGCTTTGGAGAATGCGGGATTATATCCTGAAACACTGGTTGAGACCGGTTTAAAATATACCAGAAGAGAAATTGACGGCGAGAAGATCTATTATCTGGTGAATCATACACCAAAAACGATTGATACTTTTATCCCGCTTCAGATTGGTAATAAAGAAGTGGTAATTTTCGATCCGCTGACCAGAGCCTATGGCAATGCTGTCGTTACTAAAAATGCCAATACGACACTGGTAAAAATTAAAATAGCCCCGGGCGAATCTTACTTTCTGAAAACGGAGAATACAGCTTCACAAAAAAAATGGAATTATTATGAGTCTGTGTCGGCTGCTGTTGCTTTAAAAGGAAACTGGAAAATAACGTTTGACAAAGGAGGTCCGCAATTGCCTGAAAGCAGCAAAATATCATCTTTAGAATCCTGGACCAAATTAAGTCCTCAGGCAGAAGCTTTCTCCGGAACTGCTACTTATACATTAGAATTTAACAAACCAAATTCAAAAGCAGAACACTGGAGTTTAAATCTGGGAGACGTTCGTGAGAGTGCTAAAGTCTGGCTAAATGATGCTTTTATTGGTACTGCATGGTCTGTTCCCTATCAATTAAATATTGAAAAATTAAAACCCGGAAAAAATGTTCTGAAGATTCAGGTGACCAATCTTCCTGCTAACAGAATCAGGGATATGGAACTGAAAGGTCAGGAATGGAAGATTTTTTATGAAATTAATATGGTCGATAAAGATTATAAAAAATTCGATGCTACAAAATGGGAACCTATGCCTTCAGGATTGTTAGGCCCCGTTACGATTACACCCTTAAAACAAGAAAACTAATTATTAAATAACCAATATCTGAGATGAAAAAATTACTCTTCTTTTTCGTTATATGCCTATCCTGTACCAACGGAGCAAATGCGCAGCAAGCCTTTGATAAAAAGTTAGTACTCAAACAAATGATGCTAGCCAATGATTATTTCATGCAAAAATGGCCTGAGACGGGCAAAACAATAATTACCAACAAAGAACGTCCGAGCAATATCTGGACGCGTGGGGTTTATTATGAAGGGCTCATGGCTTTACACGAAATTTATCCTAAAGAAGCTTATTACGATTATGCCTATGCGTGGTCAGAATTTCATAAATGGGGTTTTAATGGCGGAAATACGACCCGAAATGCCGATAATTACTGCGCGGCACAGACTTATATCGATTTGTATAATCTGGAACCGGATCCTAAAAAACTGAAGAATACAAAAGCTAATATTAATATGCTTTTAAATACGCCTCAATTAGACGACTGGTCCTGGATTGATGCGATACAAATGGGAATGCCGGTTTTTGCTAAATTAGGTGTTCTGGAAAAAGACAATCGTTATTTCGAAAAAATGTATCAGATGTATATGTACTCAAGAGATAAACACGGTGATCATGGGCTTTACAATCCTAAAGATGGCTTATGGTGGCGCGATGCTGACTTTGATCCTCCATACAAAGAACCAAATGGAGAGGATTGTTACTGGAGCCGTGGAAATGGCTGGGTTATTGGTGCTCTTGCAAAAGTACTTACCATCATTCCTGAAAATGCGCCTCACAGAGCACAATATGTAAAAGACCTAAAAGCAATGGCAGCAGCTTTGGTTCCGATTCAAAGAGCTGATGGCTTCTGGAATGTGAGCTTACATGATCCTACTAATTTTGGAGAAAAAGAAACATCAGGAACTGCCTTATTTATTTACGGAATGGCTTACGGAGTAAACAGCGGCATTTTGAAGAAAGAGATTTACCTGCCCGTTATTCAAAAAGCATGGAATGCCATTACAACTGAAAGCTTACACACCAATGGTTTTTTAGGATACTTGCAATCAACCGGAAAAGAGCCCAAAGATGGCCAGCCTTTATCCTATGATAAGATTCCGGACTTTGAAGACTATGGATTAGGATGTTTTTTACTCGCCGGTTCTGAAATATATAAGATGAAATAATAATAAACGATTTTGAGCTTTTACTTTTAATATAAAAATGCAGGATATCTTAGATTAAGATTCCTGCATTTTTTTATTCCAACCACAACAACTTAATTGGAAATGAATTATAATAAACTAAGATTACATTAAAAAAAATAATGCTTTATAAAAATTATTAAACTGTGTTGAGATTCCATTTGAAGCGGGAAACGTTATCTCCGAAGTTTCTTCGTCAAAATCTGATTTGCTTAAATGTAACTTTAATTCTTTTATAATCTCAATTCTTGTTTTTGAACTGTCTAGCAAGATCAAACTTTTGACTTCTTCTAAAAAAGACAAACTATTGTACAATTGTTTATTAAATAAGCAGACTAAAACATTAATTCCTTTTTTATCTAATTGCAAGAATTCGATCAATTCATTTTTATCATAAATAACAAATATAGATCGGTCAAATTCTGTAGCTTCATTTTCATTTTTATATAAAAACGAATTTTCAAAAAAGTCAAATTCATTCTTAAATCTCCTCTTGAACATCTTTAAGAAAACTCCTTTATTATCGCGCACTAAAATTCTTTCTTTTTCCATTTTCAATTTATCTAAAAGCATTTAAAAAAATCTTATATTTTATTTAAAAACTAACATAACAAGCTAGGAATCAAACGCTTTAATTTTTATGCAAAGATAAACTGGCATTGGCCTAACAAAACAGCACTAAACGTCATAAAATGAGCAGAATAAGGTTTTTTTTTGACTTGCAGCGCGCTAAATTTTAGTAATATGAGTTACATTACTTTCTACAAAAGCAATTAATTCGTTGATTTTATTGTGGTTTTTGTATTTATTGGAAATCGAAATAATATATCCATTTCTGTCTCTAACATACAAAAGGAAAAAATCCTTGGTCAAAATTGCCTTTTCAATCTGACTCCATTTATGAACGAACTCTCCCAAAGGAGAATGAACGTAAATACCGAAGCTTGTAAAATTGAACTTGTACTTTTTGCTAAACCTGTTATACCTGAGAAGTTTTTTGGTAAATTGAAAAAAGACTTTACTAATCGTATTTACTAAAGAATACCGAAAAGAGAAAAATAATATTATAACCACCAGATTACGCACAAACCACTGCATGTAATCCACTTCATCGTTGAGATCGAAAAAATCAAAGAAAACAGCTAAGAGCAGAATGATTCCTGAAAAAATAATGACTTTTTCCTTATACAGGTTCTTGAAATACATTTTATTGAGTTTTCGTATTTCTGAGGTATTCAGGTCAAATTCCAGACAAAAATTAGAGGTATTCATAATGAATTGTGGTATTTTGATTTTCAAAATTTCTGCTTTTACAAAATCACTTTTATTCAAAAAATAAAGTGACTAAAAAGTATGAACCAAAATTATCATAAGACCGGAGAATCATTATCCCTTTTAAGCCATTAGAATAACATAATAAGACTTATTATCTAGAATAAGAGTAGCGTATTTTAATTTTATCGCAAAAAGAAAAGCCTGCAGCGGTATCAGAACGCTACAGGCAGAAAAAACATTAAATAATCAACCTACCAGGGCAAAGTTATTTACCCTTGGTGCTTTTACCCATTGAATCTGTTTTTTACAGGGCAATATTTTTTATTGTTTTCAGCTTACTTTCTTTTAATAAAGGTAACTCACACTAATAATTATAAATTACATGATTTATTCTTTATTTTATAAAATTACAAAAACTAAACCCTTAATTTTCAATTATTTAAAAACATAAAAAAGCTGGCAATCCTATAAAAGAAGAGCCATATCTTATAAGTAGTTTTGTAGTTAAATTATCTAATTTTGAAAACCAACAATCCTTCATTAACCTTTTATTCAATGTATTAGATTCAAGTCACAAACTTATGTAGACAATCCTTTCCGGATTAATACACAATTTTTATAAAAACCTTTATTATGACTACTTCAAATCACAAAAATAATGTTCCCAGTGCAAGAACCTCTGACAAAAAGTATCAGATGAAGTTTACATCTTCGAGAAATAATCAAAAAACTACCACTGAAATAAAAAAATTGGTGCCCTCAAAAAATAATGAAACGCCCTAAATAATGTTAACTTTATTCTTGTCTATTTTTTAGATCCTTTTGTGAATTAATATATTTGTATTTACCCTTTAAAATAAATTGATTTGAAACTCCCTTTTTCTTACTACCTTAATCAGGATGTACTTTTTTTAGCCAAAGATCTTTTGGGCAAAGTGCTGTTTACTGAAATAGAAGGAGAAATAACAGCTGGTATAATTGTAGAAACTGAAGCTTATTTTGGCGTACTTGATAAGGCTTCTCATGCCTACGGCGGCCGGCGTACCAACAGAACTGAAACACTTTATAATGAAGGAGGAATTAGTTATGTTTATTTATGTTATGGTATTCATCATTTGTTTAATGTTGTGACTTCTGTAAATGGAGAACCTCATGCAGTATTAGTAAGAGCAATTCAGCCTCTAATTGGTCAGGATATAATAGAAAAAAGACGCAATATGCCTGTTACCAAAGCTGCTATTTCGTCGGGGCCGGGATCTGTATCGAAGGCTTTAGGCATAGATGGCGCTTTTAACAAAAAAGAACTAACCGGTGATGAAATCTGGATTGAGGATCATGGTATTGAGTATCCGGAAAATGCAATTATTGCCGGCCCGAGGGTTGGTGTGGCCTATGCACAGGAAGATGCCCTGCTGCCCTGGCGGTTTTTTATCAAAGACAATAAATATGTAAGCAAGCCCAATAAGCAGATTGCTTAATGGGCCTAGTCACTCCATGTTTATAATGGAGAATGAAGAATTTGAACACTAAAACGTAGTTACGATAAACTATTGCTGAGACAGTTCAGTTTCTGTATGCAGGGCACAAACCCAATTACTATTTTCTTTGATCCAGGTAGAAGTACAGGCACATTTCATAGGGGCTTTTTGTTTATCATCTACTATTGCGAACTCTATCAAATATGCTATCATCGCAATATTTTGATCCACTACTTGTGCTTCGATATCAGACAAACGTACTACTTTTATTTTATCTCCGTTTCCTGAATCAAACATCTCTTTAAACTTGGTTTCATTTACGCTTTGTACACCGTTCTTACCAGCTATTAAACACGGAAAATGAGTCAGTTTTTTTACCGTTTCATAATTGTGATTTTCCATTGCCTGCCAATATTTTTTTTCCAGTTCAATAATTTGCTTTTCCATAATCATTTTTTATTAGTTAAACAGTTACACAAAGTTTACACTAATATGGAAATGGACATATCATTTTAACATAGATTTAATTGACGAAACAAAAAGCAAACAACTAATTATCAACATCTTATACAACCTATAAAAAGACATCTATTATCTTTTTATGACTTTGACCATCTGTAGTTTTAACCTCTGGCATTATCTGTTCTCTACCCAATCTACTAATAATTTGCGTTCAGCAAAAAGCCATTGATCGTTTTGCTTTAAAAAAACATCGTAATAACGAATGTGGGCTATCATGAGATGTTGTCCGCTTTCATCTAAAGTGAGATGATGCGCAATACAGTACGTAAGCCCTGTGGCCGAATTGCCGTTTAGCTTTACTGTACTTTGTCCATTAAAATGCATCGTTGCGTTATAAGTATTAAGGTGATCAAAAACAGGAAAAAGGTTTTCTCTGTTTTTGATGATTTGGCTTGGAATATCTGATTTGCTATCCATAAATACGATAAACTCTGTATCTTCTGTAAACAAACCCATTTGTCCGTTGGCATCTCTGCTGTCAGCGCAGTAAGCATATTGGTCTACAAGCTCACGAATAGCCAGACGATCCTGTGTTTCCTGAATAATTGCGTTCATTGTTTTATTATATTGAATTAATTCCTGCCGGCGTTATACCAAATCTTTCTTTGAAGGAGGCGTAAAAGTGCGAAAGGTTTTCAAAACCTAATTCCAGGTAAATATCAACTGGTTTTTGCTGTTTTTTCTCAATGAGGTGATACGCTTCACAAAGACGTTTTTCTTTAAGCCATTTTCCGGGTGACGTATGAAATATTTTTTCGAAATCGCGCTTAAAACCAGCGAGACTTCTTCCGGATAATTTTGCAAAATTCTCTAATGGTACATTGTAATTATAATTTTTAATCATGAATTCTTCCAGATCAATTTTATAAGGTTCTGAAAAATCAAATAAAAAAGTTTTCAGTTCTGGCTGGGCTTCCAGAAGCAAAGTTATAAGTTCATTGATTTTTATAACTTCCATTTGCTCGCTTACGGCATCAAAATTTTCGGTGTAAGGTGTCAATGAGCGGAAATAACCTTCAATAAAAGCATTTGTTTTCAGTGAAAGATTAAAATCGCCATGATATTTTTTATCCGATGACAAATGATGATCTATTGCATATTTCCTAAGCCTCTCAGTATGCAGTAAAACCGAAATAGCTTTGTATTCATTGTTTTTTGACGGATACTTAAATGCTTTTGCCAGCTGGTTTCGGCGTGCTATCACAATTTGTCCCTCCTTTGCAATCAGATTTCCTTTTTGATGATCAATGTGTGTTTCTCCTGAAATCTGAAAAGACACGACATGTTCGGGCACAAATTGTTCGTGACCAAAAGCTTTATCGAAGTAACAGGAATATAAAAAAGCTTTTCCTAACTCTTTTCCATCAAAACTGCTCATTGCTGATTTTTTTTAATTGTTCGCGGTAAGCTTCATTTCGGGCTGCTGTATTGCTATCTACTGCCATAAGAAAAACAGCCAGAAATCCTAAAGTAATCCCAATGCTACGCCATGTAGGCGATGGTAAAAATAATATGAGTAATCCCGCGGCCATAAGCAAAACCGGTAACACTTTAAAAACTACAACAAAGTCATTATTTGACTTTGCTGTACGCATTAGCTCTTGTTGCACAAAACCATTTGGGTTACTTTTATAAGCTTTCTCAAACTGGGCAATTCTGGGTTTATTAGCAAAGAATAATCCACCTGCAATAACTATTAAAAATAGAGCAGAGATGAATATGGGCCAGACAAAAGCCTTTGCCATAGCTGTTTTACCCCAATACCAAAATCCAAATGCCGTGATAACTAGTATTAAACTAAATAGCCAAACCATTTTGGCCGAGAAGATTTCGGCTCTTGCCCAATCCGTACTAACTTTTAATAAATCCATTGTTTTTCGTTTTGTATATTATTGCTCTTACAATCTTGTTTAACAGTAACATCCTAGAAATAAGAGTTATAAATTTAATTAAATAGCAATTATAATCCGAATTGTTTTTTCATATCATGAATAAAAACAGCATCAGTTTCATTACTTCTTTTTTCCAATAAAGCTATTGCATCGGGAGTTGCCGGGTAACGCAACTGATCAGTGCCATCAGTTGCGGCCTCATAAATTTTTTGAGCCACTACTTCAGGAGGAAAACTATTTCCGCCAAGGCTTTCCATTAAATCAAATAATTTCTTCATTAAACCTTGGTATTCAGTCAGATTTTCGTCGTTTTTAAAATCAAAAGAACGTCCTGCAAAGTCAGTTGCCGTGGCTCCGGGCTCTACAATTTTGACCTTTCCGCCAAATGTAGCCACTTCAAAGTTTAAAGATTCTGAAATACCTTCTACCGCAAACTTGGTTCCGTGGTACAGAGCTCCAAAAGGAAATGCTAAACGGCCTCCCATAGAAGAAACATTAATAATAATTCCATCTTTATTGGTTCTGAAATGTGGTAATACCGCACGAGTGACATCAAGTAAGCCAATAACATTCGTATTAAATTGTCGAATGATATTTTCTCTTTCAAAAACTTCCAATGGCCCATATGCCCCATACCCTGCATTATTAACCAAAACATCAATTTTACCAAAACGTTCAATTCCTTCACGCACTGTTTTTTCAATATTATCCGGATTTAAAACATCTAGTTGAGCCACCCACACATTATCCAATAGTGTAAGTTCTGTTTCGTTTTGAGGAGTTCTCATTGTAGCAATAACATTCCAGCCTTTATCTGCAAAAAATACTGCTGTTGCTTTACCAATTCCACTACTACTGCCTGTTATTAAAACTGTCTTGTTCATTTGTCTTTATATTTAAATTTCTCCTACAAATTTCAGATGTTTTTAAAAGATTTTGTTTTCCCTACGGCTCAAATTTTATATTCTGAGAAGCTCATTATATATTTGAAATTCTACGTTATATCAAGGATTCAGCTGTGAAATCCTGAATCAAAATTTCGAGTGAGATAAATAAAAAAAGCCTCTTAGATCAACTCTAAGAAGCTTTTTAAATGTATTTTTAATAAATGTATCAGTTGATAATTATAAATCTTTTACATTGGTCATTTTTAATTCGGAATCAAAAGTATACACCCTTGGTATGCCTGTTGCAATATTTACCTTTACAATATCAAGAGGGCTAATTTTCTCCAAATACATCATAAGGGATCTCAGGCTATTGCCATGCGCAACTATCAAAACATTTTGTCCCTTTTTTAACTCTGGTTCTATTTGTGATTTATAATAAGGAACTACGCGATTGTAGGTATCTAAAAGGCTTTCGCCTCCGGGAGGGCAAACATCATAACTTCTTCTCCAGATTTCTACCTGCTCCAGACCATATTTTTTTGCCGTTTCCTCTTTATTGAGACCCTGCAAAGTACCATACATTCGTTCATTAAAAGCTTTATCTTTTACAACGGGAATGCTTATCTTCATTTCATTTAAAATAATTTGTAAGCTTTCCTGTGCTCTTTTAAGCATCGAAGTATAAGCAATGTCGAAAACATATCCTACCAATTTTTCGCCGGCAAGTTTTGCCTGCTCTTTTCCATTATCTGTGAGAGCTACATCCAGTATTCCTGTAAATCGGTTCTCTAAATTATAAAGGGATTGTCCGTGTCTGACAAAAATTAATTGCGCCATTATTGTTTTTTTTTTAGCAATATCCAGGTTAAGATAAAAATAGCCTGGGAACTTCATTCCTATACTTTCAACGATATAAGCCCGATTGGGTATCGGGCTTATTATTCTAACTATCTAATTAGATTTTAATTAACCAGATCAAAGCGGTCCAAATTCATTACCTTATTCCATACAGCAATAAAATCAGTTACGAATTTTTCCTGCGCATCACCACTCGCATATACCTCTGCCACGGCTCTTAATTCTGAATTAGAACCAAAAACAAGATCTGCGCGTGTTGCAATCCATTTTGGCTGACCGGTATTACGATCGTTTCCTGTATATAATTCCTGATCATTGGAGACCGCCTGCCATTGTGTATTCATATCAAGCAGGTTTACAAAAAAATCATTGGTAAGCTGACCCGGACGATGTGTAAATACGCCATTTTTAGTCCCATCAGTATTAATATCCAGCACACGAAGGCCTCCTAATAATACAGTAAGTTCAGGAGCCGTTAGAGTTAATAAATTAGCTTTGTCAATCAAAAGTTCCTCTGTTGAAACGGCTGATTTAGTTTTTCGGTAATTTCTAAAACCATCTGCTTTAGGTTCCAGATATTCAAATGATCCGATATCTGTTTGTTCTAAAGAGGCATCCATGCGTCCGGGTGCAAAAGGTACGCTAACAAAATTTCCAGCCTCTTTGGCTGCTTTCTCTATCCCAGCACAGCCTGCCAAAACTATTAAATCAGCCAATGAAACTTTTTTTGTGTCGTTTTGCGACGCATTAAAATCTCTCTGAATATTTTCGATTTTCTCTAAAACCTCCTGAAGCTTTGCAGGATTATTTACTTCCCAGTTCTTTTGAGGAGCAAAACGAATACGTGCACCATTGGCACCTCCACGCTTATCCGATCCCCTGAAGGTCGAAGCCGAAGCCCAGGAAGTAGCAACCAATTGAGAAACGCTCAGACCTGAAGCCAATATTTTTTCTTTTAATTGGATGATATCATCCTGGTCTATTAATTTATGGTTTAGTTCCGGAATAGGATCCTGCCACAACAATTCTTCCTGAGGAACATCCGGTCCCAGATAGCGGGCACGCGGTCCCATATCACGATGCGTTAATTTAAACCATGCTCGCGCAAAAACATCGGCAAATTCATCAGGATTCTCCAAAAATCTACGAGATATTTTCTCATATACAGGATCCAATCTTAATGACAAATCTGTCGTAAGCATCGTTGGAAGATGTTTTTTTGTACTATCAAAAGCATCGGGAATAATAGGCTGAGCATCTTTAGCTACCCACTGATGAGCACCTGCAGGGCTTTTAGAAAGTTCCCACTCAAAACCAAATAGGTTTTCGAAGAAATTATTGCTCCATTGAGTTGGCGTTGTTGTCCAGGTAACTTCAAGTCCGCTTGTAATGGCATCAGGGCCTTTACCAGATCCAAAGCTGTTTTTCCAGCCAAAACCCTGCGCTTCGATACCGGCTGCTTCCGGTTCTTTTCCCACATGGTCAGAAGAGGCTGCTCCGTGGGTTTTTCCAAATGTGTGACCGCCGGCTATTAAGGCTACAGTTTCCTCATCGTTCATTGCCATACGGCCAAAGGTATCTCTAATATCTTTTGCTGCAGCAATAGGATCAGGATTGCCGTCAGGTCCTTCAGGGTTCACATATATTAATCCCATCTGTACAGCTGCAAGGGGTTTTTCCAGATTTCTGCTATGAATTTTACCATCGGCATCATCATCAGAAGATACTACACCGTGATCTTTAGGCACACCTTCAGAACCGTTATTATATCGCTCATCCCCGCCAAGCCATGTGGTTTCGGAGCCCCAATAAACCGATTCATCCGGTTCCCAGACATCAGCTCGTCCCCCTGCAAAACCAAATGTCTTAAATCCCATAGATTCAAGGGCAATATTTCCTGTCAGGATCATCAAATCTGCCCAGGAGATTTTTTGCCCGTATTTTTGTTTAATCGGCCAAAGCAATCTTCTGGCTTTATCAAGACTCACATTATCGGGCCAGCTATTAAGCGGGGCAAAACGCTGCTGTCCTGCTCCTGCGCCACCACGTCCGTCATGCACACGGTAAGTTCCTGCGCTATGCCACGCCATACGGATAAAAAGACCTCCGTAATGGCCAAAATCAGCCGGCCACCAAGCCTGCGAATCCGTCATAAGCTCATGTAAATCTTTTTTTACCGCTTCAAGATCAAGACTTTTAAAAGCTTCAGCATAGCTAAAATCCTTGTTCATAGGATTTGATAATGCAGAATTTTGTCTAAGGATATTTACTTTTAACTGCTTGGGCCACCAGTCACGATTTTTTGTACCTGTTGCAGCTTCATTATCCATGCTTCCATTATGAAATGGGCATTTGCTGATGTCATTAGATTGCTTGTCCATAGTTTTAAATTTTATTTTGATACTAATTTACGAAGTAAACAAAGACAATAGTATCAACAAGAATCATAAATAATTCTTATTTTATAGATAAAATCTATTTATGCAACGACTGATTGTTTCCTTACAATCTTTTTTTGCACAAAAAACACAGGAAAATAAAAAGATAATATGCCCTTAAGAATTTAAGAATTCTATAATTTACAAAACTTATTTTTATAATTTTCTTATCGGATTTAATTACAATCCTAAAATTATACAAAGGTTTTAAGACATTATTTTATCTGTCCGAGCACATTAGCCATAAAGTTTATAATATGAGCAAAAAGACAATTTAAATTACTTCTAAAAGCACCAAAATTAAAACATCATATGACAAGGATAATATTTGGGACCCGCCTGGCTTTGCGGCCCTTGCGATCTGCAGGCTTATAAAAAACTTTTCGTTCCTTGAGATTAAACCACAAAACAGTTATAAAACAAAAAATCCCTCCCGATAAATCGGGAAGGATTCTGAAAAGAAAGGCGACGACCCCCGATAGCTATCGGGGCTCCCGTATAACTGCAGTATTTTGTAAAACAAAAAATCCTCACCAAATAAATGATGAGGATTCTGAAAAGAAAGGCGACGACCCCCGATAGCTATCGGGGCTCCCGCATAACTGCAGTATTTTGTAAAACAAAAAATCCTCACCAAATA
>Ga0116227_10001070_pt1 | contig 59037 bp, 42 predicted proteins | sample S1TSphgellanicum_FD_89693 | JGI IMG/M metagenome (GOLD analysis project Ga0116227, IMG submission 89693) | Host-associated microbial communities from peat moss isolated from Minnesota, USA - S1T2_Fb - Sphagnum magellanicum MG | ecosystem: Host-associated > Plants > Peat moss > Unclassified...
TATTTATTTTTATTATGCTTCTCTTCTTTTCTTTTTCTTTCAATCAAAGTTGCCTCTCTTTTTTTTTCTTTTTTTATTTCATTTGTTTTGTTTTTTTTTTTTTCTTTTTTTTTTTTATGTTCCAAAAAAAAAACCCTATTAAAATAAAAATAACAAAAAAAAGACAGCTTTGATTATTTTGTGAGGTTTTTTTTTTTTTTCTTAATTTTTTTTCCCCCCCCCCAAATCTCAACCAGTTATTCTATTGAGAAAAATACTAAATACCTTGTATGCCCCACCTAGCTCTCACACCTTCTTCTTCATCTGATTTGTAAAATCCATGTGTTCAAAGAAGATCCAAGGACACTTCCTTTCCTTTTGATTAAAGTAGAAAGAACCAAAGGCTTTTGTTTTTTTTGGGTCAAAAGGAATGATGTTGTTGGAAATTCTTGTACCCACATTGTTGAGCTTTCTATGTGTATGTGTGTTCTTTGTATGAATCCATTTGGAACCCAAAAAAGTGTGGTATGATTCTTTTTTGGGCCCTTTTCTTAAGTGAAAAACAAAGAATAACCATCATGTACAATGGTACACCTTAGAAGAGATTCCAAGTCCGCATATAAAGGGAAAGAAAGAGAAATTCTTCTGAAAAAAACAAAACCCATATGAAGAAGGCTAGTATTCCTTAGAATAAAAATCCTAAATGTTATCACTTTCCATGGTGGGGGAAAAAAAAGAAAAAAAAATCCCTTTAATTATTATTGGTGACATTTTCCAATCAAGAAGTGATAGGTGTTTTTCTCAGCATTGGTCCTAAAATAATTGAATTTTTAATTTTTAAAAAAAAATTAGTAGTCAGGGAAGGAGAAAAGATTTTTCACTTCTGTTTTAGGAATTCTGATTCCTTAGGGATTGAGGGGGGGAAAATTAAAATAAAATAAAAAAATGTATCATAATATCTATAACCATAATAATAATAATGAAGAAAAAGGCCTGTTTACAGGCTGATGATTCTTTTTCAGACTTTTTCTTTGTCCTGGTATTTCTGCAGTTCTTGCAGAACATGGGAACATGGTTGGGAGGGTTTTTGTGTCTGAGCTTTCACAGGTTGGTGATCATTACTATGTAAGATAAAAATAATAAAGTGTCATATAACCCATTTGACACCAAGAAAACGCGAAACAATTTTTTTGGAATTTGTACTTTTGGCTTTTCCGTTCTCAGCTTGTTTTGTTCTAATAAAGATCAAACGACCTATGGGAAAACTCGTAAGTGCCCTCCCATTTCCTTATTTAATATGTTTGTAGCAATATGAATGGGTTTGGGAACTCAATGATGTTCAAGTAAGTGTCCTCTCCTTTTCCTTATTTGATATGCTTCTTGTGATAGGAAAGGGTTTGGGAACTTGATGATGTTCAAGTAAGTGTTCTCCCCTTTTCCTTATTCAATATGCTCCTCGTGATAAGAAAGGGTTTGGGAACTTGATGATGATGTTCCTAGTAAGTGTCCTCCTCTTTCCTTATTTGATATGCTTCTTGTGATAGGAAAGGGTTTGGGAACTTGGTTTTAAGTAAGTGTCCTCCCCTTTCCCATATTTGATATGCTTCTGGCAACAGGAGAGAGGGGGTTCGGGAACTTGATTGATGTTCCCCTTGTGGTTGGCTCTCGTATGTAGTTCAATTGTGTTCTCGAACATGGGTCCTTCCATTTTGTTCCTTGTATTCCCTCTTTTTTAGGTGCTTTGGTTTTTATTCATTTTTATTATTATTATTATTTTTTTTTTTGGTGGGTTGGCAGGGTTTCATCATTATATAACGGTCAACTTACAGAGCATAATTTTGCCTCTTCAGACGGGCAGGCCTTTACAAAAACGTAATGCTCACAGTCGTTCTATGGGCATTACATTAGTGGCCGTGGGCATTATGTTTTTCTAAACACCCACCCTCGAAAAACACCCACCCTAGTTTTGGTGGATTGTAAAAACTCTGTATAAGTGCCCAAATCAGTGAATTTTTTTTTTTGGGTAAGAGGAATGTTTTTCCAAATTTCCTATTAAAATTTTGCCAAAATATTAGAAAAATTTCAACACCCTTTGTTTTTTTTGGGGGGGTTTCCATGGGGGCATTTTTTCATCAATTTTCTTTTTATAAATTTTGACAATTTTTTACAAAATTTTCATCAATTGATGCTAAATTTTATGTGGGATGATGGCCACCAATGCCGTGTCAGAAAAATAAAATATTAAAAATATATTATTATTATTATTATTATAAACACTGATGCCCAATGCCAATACAATAGAGATACATGAAAATCCAAGTACAAGCCAATGGCAGGTGCTATGTTTGTTGGATGTCAATCTATTGGGTACAAAGTTGTTCATCATACCAGCAGACATGATGTCAGGCAAGAAAGAGTGGAACCCAGAGAGAGATGCGCGCACACGCCCACACATGCACACACACACACATACGCACGCACATATTCACATGGTAGCGTAATGTAATGCAGTTTGTTGTTGGCCTTGCGTACCAAGGCAAGGATATTATGTTTAGATTCATTATAGAGTATATAGTAGCTTAAGGGATTTTTATAGGCCCCTAGGTAATAATAATAGCTCTATTTTTATATGAGGATTAAATTTGAAAGATGATATTTTGGCTTGTGTTGAAACTTGAGATTAGTTACAGAGTTATAATATCTTGAAGGATTTTTGGTTTCTTTTCGAGGATTTTTTTTTTGAAGATTATATTTTTTGCATGGTGAAAATATTTGAGTTTCCATAATTCTTCTTTTGCCTTAAGATACTTTTTAATGTAAATGGCAAGGCCACAGTGTGACACACCCCTTGTTAGCCAAGTTATTGGTTAACCCAAGTCGTGTTCATGTTCTAGATTCATGTGTTTGCATCCTCACAAAATAATGTTTCTTTGTGGGTGGGGGTGGGGGGGGGAGGACGAAGCTTTGTCAAATCCAATTTTGGAGATCAAGGTGGAAACACATTGTTAAGTGCACATTGTAAGGTAACACCCAAGGAGCGGGGAGCGTTGGAAGGAAGTGTTCACCTGAGGGTGGAGTTGAGGGGTGTTTACTTCCCAAACTCGGAGTGTTATTGAGCATAAAAATTGATGGGATTTTTTTTCCATGATACCCAACTAGTATCCAGTGGGTACCTGCTATGTATTGTGGAATTTTTTTATTAAAAAAAAAGATGTGATGCCCTCACAAAGTTTAATGCTTTGTAACTATACCTCCAAATACACTAAAAATTTTCTTGAAGGTTTTTATGTCATTAGAACAACCATAGGAGGATGATGATGATGTGGAATGATCTTTGTCTTGACATTTGCCTCCATTATGCCAATCTACATGATGTGGGATGATCTTCATCTTCACATTTGCCTCCATTGTGCCAACCTACATGATGTGGGATGATCTTTGTCTTCACATTTGCCTCCATTGTGCCAACCTACATGATGTGGAGTAGGTCTATTACATCATGGTGGTGGTGGTGGTGGTGGCTTCATAGATGAAGTAATAAACCTCCTCCTAGTCATGGATATTTTTCATCCTTAATGTGACAAACAAAGGGTAGATCATCTGACTTGTATGTCAGGTATCAAAAGGGGTTGCATGTTTTGGGAGTTTGCCAAAGGGGGAGGGGAGGAAAGGATCAAGTACACACCATAATAACTTAATGGTATCTGTCCCCTTTGACTAGTGGTCATCATGGACAAATATATTACGAGGTGAGGTGAGCTGAAAATGTGTGTGTCATCAAAGACCAAATGCCTCCACTACTATGTGATTGTTGGGTGTGGCCTTTTTGACCTATAATGATCGAGGAATGAATAAAACCTTACTAGAAGAGACTGGGCAGGGCTTGGCTGATTCCTGCTCCTAGCTAGCTCATGAACTCAGGCTCCTAGCCTCATCATGGGCAAGTAAGTAGAGCCTTGTCCAAGGTGAAGCCACAGGCAAGCTAGGCGCCACTGGAATTGGTTTAGAGTTTAGGGTTTCCGATATACCCTAAACCCAAACCTCACATGGGAAGGGTAATTGTTTTGAAAAGGGTAAATAAAGGATATATGTCAAAGTCATTCGACATATCCGCTAAATGATGCCTAGTCTTTTGTCCCTTTTCATCCTCATTTGGTCATCTCACCCTCACTTTATAATTATCTTTAAAGTTTCCCAAACTAGGACCCAAAGCTCCAAAGTAGGGATGAGCTATTCAAAATTTTTACCACAATTTTATTTTATTTTAAACACCTAAAGACCTTATGCCTACCTAAAGGGTCTACTTACCTCAATTAGGGACCTATCAGACTACTCACCCACCTACCTAGTGTACCTACATATACTAATTACCCACCTATCTGCCTATTTGGACTACCTACCCACTTATTATCTTATCAAGATACAAACTTACCTACCCATCTACTTAATGTACCTACCCACTTAGGCTACCTACCCAACTACCTAGTGTACCTACTTACTTACATAGGTTACATATTAAACTTCTTAGGTTACCAGCTTACATACCTTCCTAGGCTACTAAGCTACTTACCTACATACATACCTACCTAGGCCAACTATCCAACCATCTAGGTTACTAACCTACCAACTCACCTTAACTACTCGCTTACATAGGCTAGCTAACTTACCTACTTACTTGCCCATCCATGTAACCACCTACCTAGATTACCTACTCACCTAGGCTACCTTCATACTTTGATTATCCACCTAGGAAGGTCTTCACACAAGGTGGGAAACACAAACAGGGGATCAAACTAGTTTGAGTTTAAGTCTAGGAACCCTTTCTTTTCCCAATGGGAATTTTATTTATTTATACTTTTTAATTTGCTTTTAAAGTTTTCTTTTGGGTAAGAAACATCCCCTTGTGTGTGAAGTAATTTAATTATTTTTCAAATTTCCATTTTAGTAGTAAAAATTAATAATCTAAGAAAACTTGACACTAAATATAAGCAGCCTCTTTGGAAGGTTTTTTAGACTTTGAACTTTCTAACATAATGAGACCTTTACAATAATTTTTTATAAATTTTCTTTTTTTTTCTTTTTTTCTTTTTTTTGCAAAAATGGGTCCATCAAATTATAGGATTAAAAAATGTTGTCAATTATTTGTATACTTGCTCTTACAATGGTGAATTGGCATGCCGCAAGAAGCTCTTGAAGTTTCCATCAATTTTTTGTATTTTTGTGTGTTTTGTGTAATTTCCTTTGAATTTTAACATTTGAAACAAGTTATTTCCAAAATAATTTTTACATTTTCAAAAATAATTTAATTATCGATGAACCTGAAAAGGTACTACTAAGGGCATAATGTGGGCCTTGCAACAAAGCAAATGACAAATTGTCAAGAGAGGTCAAGCCACAAATTGTACATTTGCTAAGGTGGTTGGTCTCAAGCTTATCTAACATATTTTGGTAGACGGGGAAAAGTGGTGGTGGTGGTGGTGGTTGAGGTTCGGGCGGGACAAGGTATGGGTGTGAAAAATTGAAGGAAAGGAAGCCGTCAAAAGGGGCAAGAAAAAGGGCGTTGTTGTTGTTGCCACGCTAATAATTTCCAAGCCATGTTCCCTCTTTATTAGTACTCTTTACTAAAAAAGAGGGAACCGGGCAGAGAATTTTTGGGAGTGCAACTTTATTAACCTCGGTGTAGCTTGCATGAGGTTTGGGCAAAAGACAATACAACAATACAACAATAGCTAACTCCATAGTTTACGGTTAGCTATGAGGTGCATCCCCCCCCCCCCGGGCCCCTCCCATCCCCACCTTTAGGTCTAGCCAACATTGAAATTCAAATTAAGGCCCCTAAAATCACCACCCAAACTCTCAAATATATTCCCATGCATCTTCCTATTCCTATGAATTCAATTCTTGTTATTATAGGTAGTCCCCCCCCTACCCCAAAAACCATTTTTTTGGGGGCATCTTTTGTGACACCGTCAAATCAAATCAAATTGGAGGGAGGATACGAGGATACCCAAGATAGATTAGGTAGTCGAATTCACAACCCGAGGGAAAGCAAAATCATGCTCTCGGAACCAAGTTTGGGATGCGGTTTGCTATTTTTGAGTTACAGCCATGACGGGTACCAAAAAAACAATCAACCCTTACTTAAATAGGAGTGGCGGAACCTGGAATTAACTTTTGAAAGGAGGCCCAAAAAAAACAAAAAAAAAAACCCCCAACAAAACAAAACTCAAGGCATGACCTACAACTCTGAACAAAGGGAGTCTTCATTCCATGGAGAGATCAAGTCTTCAAATTTCTATAAAAATGACATCAGTTCCAAGGTAGGTATGTTTATTAATTTAGAGGTAAATATTATAAACGCTTGGCAATTAAATTATGCTCACAAAACATGTTGAAAAAATATTTTGGAAGAGAAAAAAAGGCATTTTTTGAAAATATAGTTGAATATTTTTTGCATTTATGAATGATTTTATGTATTTATTGATAATAAAAAAAATTGCCATATGTGTGTATAAATAACAATTGGTATTGACATTCCTCCCATTTATAACTTGCACTCAACGCAATCGACACATCTATCTATGAAGGAAGGTAGTTTGTTTGGTTTGTTTTGTACTTATGAGATCCACCAAACTGGGATGCTTCAGATTGAGATGCTTTAGATTGTGTTCTTGGTCTCTTTGGGAAAGCTCTCAAGAAAAAGGGGTGCATAGCTCAAAGGAGGAGGGGTTTTAACTTTAAGAAAGTTATGAGGTTTGAAAGTAGGAGAGGTCCAAAGAAAATAAGAAGGAAAAAAAAAAAATGCATTCTGTAAGTTGAAAACCTTATTTTTCTTCTTGTTATTTTTTCATTAATCTTTTTCCTTTACACTTGAAAGAAGATTTCTAGAGCTTGAGGTAATGCTCTTGAAACATTTGAAATCACCCAAAGTGAAGCACATATGATGAAGTAAGAAGATATAAGTAAGTGTTTGGTCATAGGCAGGTGATCGATGATGGGCTGGTCTACATTAAATATTACTGATCAACTTGTATTATCATTTTTGTAAGGTTCATAGAGAAATTGGTGGGTTGTGTTGGAGCTTACAAGGTATTTTAGGAATGAAGATATGTATTTAGATTGTTTTGCATAAACATTTATATTGAGTTTGTTCTAGTTTATAAAGTCAAATGCTATATCAAGTACATATATTAATATGAAAAGTTCACAAGATGAACTATTTGTTTGATAAAAAGACATTTGCATATGTGTGCATTAAAAGTTTGACATTTATTAAATTTGTTAGTAATTGTATGGTGTCTTGAATGTTCAAATTTTTTTGATGTCACACTCCAAATGGGAATAAGCCACAATGGGATTTAGCTAAATTTGGCTACAAGACAAATAGAGAAATACAAAAATTAGCAATCTTGTTATATTTTTGTGACTTGGTAGAACCTCTATCTAAAGTTGGCAATTTTCTAGAAAAAATAATTAAAAATCCACCAATATTTACTTCTTCTTTTTTTGGCAATTTCATAAATTTCTTCCTAGAAATTTGGGAAAAAACTGAATTTTTTTCAATAAAAAACCTTTGACTATGCTAGTGAAAACATGATTTTTATTAAAATCCAGTGATTGTTGTTTATGAAAATGTGAAAATACAATTTTGTATGTATCTATTTGTCATTCTTATGATTGTGCATGTGTGTTGTTGGTATCTCAATTATTGTAATTTTTCAACATATTATATTTACGTTCTAGTTGTCATATTTAATTTTTTTCAAATTTTTGAGGTAAACGGGTTAACAATCATCCACAATAGGATTCAGCCAAATTTGGCTACATGTGAAAGAGGAAAGTCAATTTTAAGAATTATGCTATATTTTTTCTAGAACCAATTGTCTAAATATGGCAAATTCCAATTTTTTCCCTCACAATGTGGCAACTTTGGGCCATTTTTTCCCCTTAAAACAATCTTATAAATGTTGCATTAACTCAATTTTCTGATTTTGAGACGCAAAAGTTTCCCCCAAAAAAACCATTGTTGTCATATGTTGGTCACATTACAAGAAAATATGGTTTTTTTCACACAAAAAACTTGATTAACGGCACATGTGTGGATAAACTTGGTGGTTTCATCCATTACAATGCACGATATGTGATGTTTATTGTGACATATATTATATTAAAATGGGAATTTGACATTAAGTAATGCCACATATTTGACATTATAATTATAATTTCAAATTATTTAACCATCCATTTGGATGGAAAAGGCCGTTTCCATTAACTTTAGTTTATTGTAGGTCTTTGTGCCAAAAGTCAATCACATTATCATTCTAGTCGTACTCTATATGAATCATTTGATTCTTTCTTACGTTAGGCATGTTATCATTAATTTGTTCATTTTATGGAAGAAATCATTGGTTGTTATGATAATTTGTTCATTTTATGGAAGAAATCATTGGTTGTTATGATGTTGTATATTAAAAGTTGAAACATGTGTTGTCAATTCTAAATGTCTTTTCTTGAATTTTGTTTTGTGTATGTATTGTATACTAATATTTCATAAATTTACAAGTCCATTGAATGGATGTACACATGATGATGATGTCTTGTATATATGTTGTGCATGTATGTTGAGTGATACACTTTAGGTGGTTACTAGTTAGAATAGGTTTATGATCAAGTGGTCAAATGTTTATGTCCTTGAATTTGAAAATCAATGAGAAATATATTTTTTAAGGCAAGTGACAATTGATTTCTATTGATGTTGAAGTTTTTTTCATGTATTTGATTTTTTGTTTAAAATGAAAATATTGGAGATTCCTTGATATGAGTATTATTGGTATGGCATTTTTAGTATCCCTTCGAGAGTTATCTTTTGTAATGTGACATGCTTTTACATGACTTCATTAAAAATGAACTAAAACACTAATAGGTGGGTGTATTAAACATCATGTATCCAATGGGAATTTGTGAATGAAATGTTTAGAAACAACCAGTGGTCTTGTTGACAATTTAGCAATCAAGATTTTCTATCCTTTGTAGCTATTTCAAAATGAAATTGTTAAATTTTATTTTATTTGTTGGCATTGTCCACTTTATAAAGTATTGAATTTCATTACCTACCCAACCTTTTAATATATGTATCCATGGCTGTGACATTGTAGCATTTTTGTTTTAATATTTTTGTTTAATTTGTAAAAAAATTCCCATAAACATTATGAACTTATCAAATTTCAAATGGCAAGATGTTAAATTTTATTTTTAGTAATTCTAAATACATTGTTCTATAGATGAAATTCATAATTTTAATGAGATATGGGAGCCAACAACGTTGGGAAGGGGGGGTGAAAGGGTGTGATCACAAGGGCCCTTGAAGGGGTGCAATCATAGCAGCCTTAACGGGGTGTGATTGAATAGATGATTGAAGTTTTCAAGTCATCTATTCAATTTGTTTAAGTTGTGACCATCCTAATGTGATCTTGGTCTAGATATTTAATAAACATGTTTTAAATAAAATATTTTTTATTATAATTAATCTATAATTTTTATTTTTATTTTAATGATTTTGGTCTAATTTCGAACTAATTTCAACTCAATTTTGTATACATTTGATTGAAATGTTTATGTCATCTATTTCATATGTCTAGGCCACATCTAATCCAAATGTCCATTCTAGTTGGTTTTTCACCAAATTTGAAATGAATATTTTAATGAGAATAAGTTTCAAGGCTGGGTCAATCCCATATTCACATCTTTCATTTAATTCCATCCGTAGCCCTCCTCACATATGTGGGTTTGATTACTAAACGTGTTACAACTAACCATAAAAAGTTCATCAATTCTCGTGAATTCTATGGATGTCTATTATTGAATTTGATTTAATTCCAATGGCATATTTGTCAATGGACAAGTCTAGTTATTAATGCATAATGGTCCACCTAATAATTATGTTGCATTTGTGGTGTATGGTGCAACTTTATTCATTTTTTATTTTCATAAAAATTCTTGGACAACCTTTACAATTTGTGATCCGTTTGTATTTACAATACCTCCTACATATTTTAATTACTTGTTAGTGGAATTCACTTGGCCATGACTCCTATCCATAAAAAGTTTGACAAAGGGGCCAAATGACCTTAGATCATTAGAAAATAATAATAATCTTTCGTAACTTAGTCATTTTGTAACTACATTGGCCATGTTTGTGATTACAAGATTGCTATCACATATTTTTCAAGTTATATAATTGTTTGTGCAACTAATAATGTATGTGGATTAGTATTACTAGAAGAAATTCTTAACTCTATGATTTCATATATGATTGATTTTGTAATCATACCAAACATTATATGATTAAAAGCCTTTAGTTGTAACGGATGAGTAGTAAAGGACAATGATTATATGATGTTTAATGTGGCACTTTTCATCCTATAGTCATTAAGGACAAATCATAAAGGACAAGCCACATATGATGAGTTGAAGTGTCATATAAGGGATGATTAAAATATTATTGACAGACACTAAACCATTTGATTATTCAAATTTATACATAGATTTTTTAAAAAATTAGATTATTATTTTTAAAATAAAATTTAATAGGTAGGTAAATAGGTGGGTAGATAGGTAGGTAATAGGTTTAAGTAGGTTGAAAAGGGTAGGTAGGTAGGTAGTAGTTTAACCTACTTAACCTTACTTATGTAACCTATGTAACCAACATATGTAACTACCTTAATCTAGCCTACTTATTTTAGCCCATTAGGTATGCACATAGGTTGCAAGTATTAGGAATTGGACCTTTCATCTTCACAATGATAAACCAAGTCATTACTAATGGACTACAACATCAAAAAGGTGTCCAATTTTGATCAAGTTTTTTATTTCACATGTTCATTTCATATCACTACAAGACTATGAAATAGATAACAAATGATAGGATGATAGGTAGGAGGTGGGTAGGTTATAGGAAATAAAAAATAAAAGGTAGGTGGGTAAATAGGTAGCTTGACAAGATAGGTAGGTGGGTGCATGGGAGGGTAGGTAGGTAGGTAAGTAAGTAGGTAGGTTGGTGGTAAATAGGTGGGTAGGTAAATAGGTAGGTTGGTGGATAGGTAAGTGGGTACGTAAGTAGGTGGGTGGGTGGGTAGGTAAGTAGTTAAATAAGTGGATAGGTAGGTAGGTGGGTGGGTAGGTAAGTAAATAAATAGGTTGGTGGTTAGGTAAGTGGGTGAGTAAATAGGTAAGTACATAGGTAGGTGTGGCGGGGGGGGTGTTTATGTTCATATCAAATGACTTCTAATCAATTTTTAATCATTGTAATGACAATTGGACGTCCATGTCATTTTATTATTAATCATGGATGTCATATAAATGAAATAAAAATGATGAAAACTCACATCCCCCATTTTGTTACCACCTCATTATCTATTAATCACATGCCCCTATATGCTTATTACTTTTTACACATAGGATTCAAAATAATAATTTGTAATTAAAGTCATACATATAGTCATTTAAGACTTGTAGTCATAGATTTCTTGGTTGCAAAGGAAAAAACTTCTTCTAGTTATATGCCTATGCTAAGTATACTAGAGTAATCTGGGTAACATTAGGTAGCCTAGGCTGGTAACATACATGTAGTTTGAGTTATTATATCTTAATAGACTAGCTAAGAAAGTATATTTATTAGTTAATATGTTCAACTACCTACTTACCTATGTAAGTCATGTTAAAATTAAACATGTTCATTACAATATTTTGTTCATAGCTTTCAAGGTGGTGGTGCAATGGTTAAGGCCTTGACTCCTCAATGTGAAGGTGAAGGTTCAAGTTCTCATAATTACAACCTAACCTACCTAAGCTAAGTCTAATTCATCTAGGTTATGGTAGAACTATAACCTATATTATCTAATTATATATATTGCCACATGTTCCCAAATAATTTGATGTAAATCTAAACATGTGAATTTAAAAATCAATGGTAACAATTTTTGTTATAAATCACATAACATACTATAATAAGGAGGAGGGTGATGATTCTTTTCAAGTCCAAACCATGGTGATCTTGTCAATGTGAATTGTTCATGGCTCATTTGTGCACCAATTTGGTTTCAATTTGCAATACCAACTTTTCTTTTTGTTTATGCAAATTTAATTTTGAACTCATCACATTGACTTTTTCCAAGTGCCATCATGAAAATTTTGCACAACCTTTTTACCCCAACATGTGGAGTGAAAGAATTAAACATTCTCATAATGCCATGTATCAAAAAGTTTGTCTCAATACCTTGTGACAAGCTTTTGGGGATGTATCAACTAGTTTCAACATTTTTGGATTATTTTTGAGTTTTCATCATTGTTGAGTTTTTTGTTATTTTGGCAACACATGCACTATTACTTGTGTAACATGATAGGTATGACATTTTTAATCATTCATATTTGAATTTGTATTGTGTGATGTTATATATGTTACACTGCAATTTCTTGAATGTCTTCTTGGATTATGTTTTTGAATTTTTCAACATTTAAATAAGGTGCATTATTGAGTTTTTGTTTTCATTTTTGTTGGATTCATCTTGGACCGAAGCCACAAATAATATGTCTACATCTTTAGATTCCTTGCATTCATGTAAAATGTTTGTTGAATGGAAAAATTTTATTAACAATTTTTGAGCAGTTACAAAAAAAACTCCAAAAAATAGCTACCAAAAGTAATTACAAAACTACTAACAATAGTTACCACATGTTACAAGTTATTAATGATTTGAAAGGTTTAATCAATTTCAATTGAAAATTTTAATATGGTCTTGAAAAGCTTTTTCCAAAGGTTGTAAAAATAGAACCTTAAAACACTTGATTTGGACTCTATTTGAGGAAGTCATGAATATTTGAATTTTCACACTAAAATACATTATTAGTCAACACCAACTTGATAAGATCTACCATTTTGGTAGGGGTACTAACGTTGTGATTGGTTGGTAGCATTAGTTTGGTAGGCACCAAAAATAGAGTGTAAAATTATTAGTTGCCCCTTGAAGAGGTCATGCTAACCCTTCACATGGTATAATGTTTCCACCATTTTAGGGAATCTTTTTTTTAATATGGAAAAGGCATAGAAATTAGCAATATTTTCCAATTGTTTATGTTTGATCCATTTTGAATACAACCATTTTTATTGTTATTATTTCATCTTTGTGTGAATTGAAAACATTTTTGTATTTATAATTGTTTAAGAACATTGGCAAGATATCAACAAATAGAGCAAGTGATTTGTGCAACTTTCATTTGATTCAATAGATTATTAAAGTTTATTCCAATAGAGTTATAAAAAATAATTTCCATAGGTATTTTTAAGGTTTGAAACTTGTGTTGAAGGTTATTTCATTGACTTTATAATTAAATGCAATCTATGGAAACTTTGAAAATGTGTTGTGCAATGAAATTGAGATTCACTACGAAAAATAAATGTTTTGCGACTAGGTTTGCAACTCAATTTTTGAGTTGCAATGACCATTTGCAATTCATTGTATTTCTACACCCATGACTGCTATCAAACAAGTTGCATGAGTTACAAAAGATGTAACTCACTATCTTATATATTAAAGCAATAGTGGTGTCTGTCTATTTGTCTGTCCGGGCAGTGCCTAGAAAATTCTTCTAGTCATAACTTCCCCAGATGTAACTAATTCCAGAGAAAAAAAAAAATCAGGGGCAGTCTGATTTTTTGAAGAGCTTCCCCAGATGTAACTTCCCTAGATGTAACTGACTCCAGATAAAAAAGAAATCAGGGGCAGTCTGATTTTGTGAGGCAAAAGATTTGGTAGACTAGAAAAAAAATATTTAGGCCTTGGACAGCCCATAATTTTATTTTTTTTCTTTTTTTGTATTGACCAAGATTACCTTTTTTTTCTTTTAACTACTGTCCGACCTGATTAAGGGGACAGATGAAATGTCCGTCCGGCTTGATGACGGGACGGATTTAGGGGAAGACCAGAAAAAAAATATTTAGGCCTTGGACAGCCCAGAATCATTTTTATTTATTTTTGTATTGACCAAGACTACCTTTTTTTTCTTTTAGCTACTGTCCGTCCCAATTAAGGGGATGGATGAAATGTCCGTCTGGCTTGATGACGGGACGGATTCTGGGGAAGCTTTTTTTCTTTTAGCTACTGTCCATCCCAATTAAGGGGATGGATGAAATAATATTAAAAAATAGAAAACAAATTAATAATAATAATAATAAATTTAAAAGTTTCTAAAAAAAATTAAAACGCTAACCAAGTTTAAAGAAACCGGGGGACTTCACAGTGGCCGAAGGTCATGGGCACCCACTAGTATATATAATTTCACTTTAGTGTAACTCATTGTAAATTAATTGCAACTTTATCGCAATAATTCATTTTCAATTAGTATGCAACTCCCCTATGAGTAGGACCATAATGTCATGTTAACGTCATTTTTCATCCATTTATCAAACTTTAACACGTGGCACTTTTGAAGATTTTTTGGTGAATTTTTTTTGGAATATTGATATGCATCATCCATTATGATTATTCATTTTAAATGGCTTTAGATTCTAACATGTGGCACAATCAAAAGTTGCCACATGGCATATTAATTGAATTTTGGAAATAAGTGAATATATAAGTATTTAAGTAGGTCGGTACATAGCCATAGGTAGGTAAGTTGGTAACTCTTACATACCAACCTACCTACTTTCCTACCTACTTATTTAGGTAGGCAAGTATATAGGAAGGTAGAAAGGTAGGTGAACTAAAAATTATGTTTTATATTTTGCCTTTGGGGTTAAACTTTTGTGAGTTCATCCCAACATGGCACATGTATTTTAAAGTGAGAATACAAGAGAAAATGCCTCTTTTATATAGTTTATCAAATAAGATCTTAAAGACAAAACATATGGGTTATATCTTTTAATTGAACCCTAGTTGCAATTAAGTTGCAATTAAGTTGCAATGATAAAAATTAAAAAATCACATATTTTTTTTGTTTAATTTTAATTTGGTAATTAATCTGAATTTTATAATTAATCATCTGACATAATTATTTGAATCAAATATCCAATAATTAATTATTTGGATTAATTATTTGAATTAATTAATGTAATTCAGATAATTAGTTAATTCAGATAACTAATTATCAAAATAAGTATAAAATAATTAATCATCAAAATAAATATCAGATAATTGATGATCAATATCACGATAATTGATGATCTGAATTCAAATATAATTCAATGATTATCCACCTAAATTAACAAAATTTATCATTTGAATTATTTTAATTAAATAATAAAAAGTAAATATTTAGTGAATTTAGATATTAGTTATTTATTTATAATTAACTATTTGATTTTAGATAGTTATTTATTTATTATCTGAATTAGCTTTAAAATTTATTTAAATTTGATTAATGAATTCATATGAATAGTTTATTATACATTTTAATTAAATTTTGGTAGTAATAAAATATATTACATATTAATTAAGAATTAATAAATTATTAACAAGTAATTCATTATGAAATATGAAATAATAAACATGAATTTGAGTAAAAGTTATCAAGGTGTATATAGACATATCCATATGGGCGTTTGCACTCTGAGGTGGTTCATTTTCGACGAATGTTACATTCTTTAAGAGTCCACATGGTAGTGTTAAAATGACAATCTATTTTGATATCACTAATTTAATGGGGAATTACATGGTGTTTAATGAATCAAAAAGCCCATACAAGAATAGTCATTCTAAATGATTTTTTAATCTACATGTTAAGAAAATAAAAAGTGAAATCCACCCAAAACTGATTATAATGTGGACTTATGAAAACATGGTTCATTTTAAGCCATTTGAAAGTCCATAATTTTTTTCTAGCAAATTTTTTGAACATTTGTTTTGTTTTGTTTCAACATATCATCTTTGAGTCCCTATAATATATCCCAAATAAAATTCATACAAAAAAATTCATGTATATAGAGGCAAAAACGACAAACTAGTCCATATTTTTCAATTTCAAAAATCCTTTACTATATATTTGGTATATATATTTTGCAATTTTTTTTATAGATTTTTTCTTTTTCAAGTTGAAAATCTAAATCTAGCCAAAAATTTGGAAAATTATTATTTTTATGCCATGTTAATAGCATGTAAATGCACACCATTTTTCAAAAACTAGATTGTGATGCAAAAAGTGAGCCAACTTACTTTGCAACCACCCATATGTACACCTTTATTGAATATTTAATAGAATGTACACATTGCCTTTAATTTCACAAATTTTTTGACTTAAGCTAATTAATTTAAATTGAGGGTTAATTATTTAATCTAGTTTTTAGTTCATATTAATTAAATAAATTAAGCCATAAACTAAGAGTTCATATTCAATATGCTATTTATAAATATTATATATTAAATATGCTACAAGATGCAACCCTTGTGGTGCCAAAGTGCTATTTGTAAAAAAATCAACTACTATCAATTCCACATTTGCTCATGTAATTTAAAATTTTTTTAGGTGTATAAGCTTGAATACTTTGATGTACCTCCAATATAAATATTTTAAATATAATTTATGTAGCATTGGCATCCAATTTGAAATCTACAAATTCACATTTTATATGGATAATGAATTTGTACTATTTTATTAGTGGTTAAGTAGTGGTATTGTAATGGCCATCTAATTGTAAAACAATGCCAATATTGTGGCCTTGTATTGGCACATATGTAACAACTAGTGGCATTTGGTGGTCACATTGTGGTATAGTTGTGGCACAATAGTGGGCAACTAGTAGTAGAATAGTGGCCATTTAGTGGCAACATGGTGAGCAACCAATTACACAAACATACTTCATAGTTGAAAACCAATTACAAAGGTTATATGTCATGTATGGTGGGAATGTGGACACATGGTGTAATCGCACGTATGAAAGTTGTACGCTAGTTCCAAAAAAATTGTTCAATGTGTAGCTTGTTTTTAATAGTTTTAACGTAATTACAAGTTACAATTACAATGCAACTCTTTAAAAAGTCAAACGTAATTTACTACATGTGTAAATACAGTGCATATAGATTACCGTATATGAAACACACTTAAAACTATAGTGCAACTACCGAACAATTAGCTTATTTTTTAACATGGAAATTTATTTATTAACTCACCATATTTATAATGTGTAATTGCATAGGAGTTGCACTTTGGAGGACATAGTTGCAATACAAATTGTATTTGAGTGGTTTTTGAGCTCTAGTTGCAGGGTAATGTGGTCTCCATGGACACAATTTCTCAGAGTGACTTTAAATACTTTCTATAATTATTGCAAGTTTGTTATATATATTTTAAAAAACTCATTAGATTCCTAGGTGTGTATATTAAAATGTGAAGATGGATTAAAATTATTTAATTATTTGTGTAATTTTCATGTGTAAGAGCCTAACTTCATTATCAAAATGAGTTTTGTTCACCAAAGGTTGAGGTTAACCATACCTACACGAAAAAAACATAAACATTTAATTTATAACATATTGGATTACATATGTATCAATTACATATGTTCATTAATTTTCACACATCATTTCTAAATAATTCATGGAAGACATTCATATCTATGTTAAAAGGGGTTTTTTGGCGCATAGGTGTATGTGTCATAGATGACATTCCATAATAGTTCATTAAACACTTCACAAGCCACTTTGGACAATTCAATTATGCTAGTTCATGAAAATTGTTGCCAATATCATCATTCATGGATGAAATTCATACATGAACATCCACATTTCATCCATAACAAATGAAGTTCATCCATTCATTGTCCATTTTTCATGCATATGTGGAGTTAAGAAGGGTTTCGAAAACGTTATTTGGATGGTGAACCATATGAAAACCAACATGAAAGCTTGTCAAACTAGGTCTAAACAAACAAGTATAAATAAAAGTAACTCCCTTCATTGTTTTTAATCTAATCAACATCAACATGTTCAAGGTACAACCTTATGTTTTAACCTTGTTTCTTAATTTGATTAATGTTGAACCAATCATTCCATTTATGTATTTCGTGGTTTTGTTTTTAATTATCATGTTTTGTGATTTTGGTTTATATTTAAGCTTACTTTTTATGTAGTTTGTTTGAATTTTTGTGCATCATGGGAAATCTTTGATCATGATTATTAATGACAATATGTGATTGTGCTTGGACCATTACTACCCTTTTCCATTGAATTGCATGGTTTGTAATTGATTTAATGTCTTAAGTGATGATGTCATTCAAATAATTAATCATGTTTTTAAAAATGTCTTCATCATCATGTAATGTTTATATTTGCATATTGGGATTAGAAGCTCATCATTAAACCACAATAATGGATGGATATGCAAAATACCATTTTTTGCAATTTTGTCACTTCCAAAACAAGTTATTATGTTGATCACACTTGCATTAATTTTAGTAATTTTTTTTGTATTTTTTTCATATCACATGTATTTGAAAATAACATTGATAAAAATGTGTATGAAAATTGTTTAAATTTTTGAGTTCATGGTTTTGTTTACATTGTTCATTCTCAATTAACATGTATGTGTCATAGAAAAATTCAACATTGATGTTTTGTCTTCAATTAAAATAACATTCAAAGGATAATGGACAAAATATAGGATTTAAAGTGAAATTTTTAAAAATGTACCCATGAGATTTATTATATTGAATATTTGATCCAATTGTGTTGTGTGAGTACTTCCAAAAACATATTTTGTCCATATTCCATTCAAAATATTCATTTGAAATCCACCAAAAACTTATTTTCTCATCTTTAGTTACATCCCAACCATGGAAGCTTAGAGTTCCCTCTAGTTCAAAAAGGAATTTGATTCCATTGTACCCATATCATCTCTCATAAAAATGTAGAACTTTGTATGGAGTAAAGAATCTTTCGCCATTGCTAAGTGGAGCATTATAATGTTTTGTTTTGGACGTAAAACATTTCACTACAACTTTCACAATAATTTGTTTTGCAACCTTTAAATATTTGGTTTATTAGGACTTTCATTAATTGTTTTATTTAATTTGATTAGAAGATAAAATTGAACCTTAAAACATGTTGGCATCTATTCATGAATTCAAACATGCACGCATGATTGGGTTTTTCAATGTGGTAGTGAAGGGAAAGCCACCTCCAACCCCCATTCATATATGTTTGGTTACTTCCTTTTAATTTGCGCCACCATTTCAAACCATTCTTTGACTCCAACATCCAAAAATGTTATCTCTCTTTATTTTGAAAACATCCACTTATTGGCAAATTTCCCAAGTATCCTTTCTAACATTCAAAAAACTCAAATAAAAGGTAATGAAGGTATTTAAGGTGATTGTGTGGGTTGCATGTTAGGTAAGTTGCTCTTAATTAAAACCATGTTTCTACAATTGACAACCAATCTTAGTTCAATCCATTATGGAAAATAGGGTACAATTTTTTCTTTTGATATTCATGAGTCAAAGGGATTAAGGAGTGATAACCTAATTAAAATAATTGTAAAAACATTGATGATAAGAGGTGCATTGCTAAGAAAACATATTACCAGAAATTCATAAGCTTGGGGGCAAACAATGTTAATGTATTTCAAGGCACTAATGTTAGAAAACAAATCTAGTCCCTAACTATGTTCCCCATTTTATAGGGATTCAATTCGTAGCCCATCTCACAAATTTAGTGACATGAATTTTATTTGATTTACCTTTGGTGATTTGCCTTGAGAATTTATTCCAAATCCTTGACACCTAGAAGAGAAAACTTGTTGAAAACAAGCACCTAGAAGACATTTATAGTTCACAAAACTTGTTGAAAGCATAGAAACAAAGTGGAACAATGATTTTTTGAAATCCAAATGGTTTTCAATGTTGAGACTCGCCAAAAAAGTGATGATAGAATATAAAATTCCCTTGGTCATGGTGGTTACATGGATCGCCTTGCAAACTGACAAGCAAAGTTAAACTATGAACATGTATGTGACTTGAAGATTTTGCTTGAACTTGTTTGCATTTTGCCATTGAAAGAATTTGTCTATGTTTTCATTAAACTTGCCCAAATGAGAAATGTATTTGTGTGTAACCTTGTGGCAACTATCAAGGTTTGTCAAGGTGATTCTCATAACACGTTTTATGATAATATTTTGAAGTTCATTGCATAAAACTTTTGTGCTTTCAATCATTGTTTGGATGTAAGCATGAAAACATCCAGATGCAATGGATACCATATTTAAATATTGGAGTTCAACATTTGACCTTTGAGAGATTTGACCAACACATTAACATTGTTCATTGAAACTTGAAAACAAAGTTATTTTCCTTTGTGATGTAGGATGTATTTGTTGTTGTTGAAACATTAATGAACAATCAATGCAAAAACGTTTATTAATTCTCTCCTTTTTATATTATGTGTGTGTGTGTGTGTGTTTTTTTTTTCAATTTTTGTTCAATTAGTTGTGAATGTTTGTGCAAATCTAGGTTTCTCCAACACATGGCTTGATAAGAACACAATTTAGATGGAGCCAATATTGGGGACACACAATCTTCACTCCCATTCATAAAGACACATTCCAATTTTTAAATTCTAATTAAGGCATGTTATTTAGCATATTTTGTAATGTCCACGGTCCATTTTTGTTGATTTTCTTTTCCCATATGATATACCCATTGGGTATCATGGGAAAAAAAACCAAAAATATTGAAGCAAGTCTTTATGCTTGGTATAACTTGTGACCTAAGGTTTTACCTTACACTTAAAGGAGTAGGCCTAAGATCCCTAGTCCTACACTTGAAGAGTAGGGTAATATGCCTCCTAATTTTCTAGGAAGGATATTCACAAATAGAAGGTGCCCTCCAAATGTACTATTGTAATACCTAGCCTAAATAAGCCCCACAAATAATTTATTTATTGGAATTGCCAAAAATTTTGAAAAATACTGGGCTTTGCCATACTGAAAATCTGAAAGAAACTATCAAGCACACTAGCTTGATTATTTAATATAATCAAATTGGCAAAAAATTTTGTTAAAAAACTGCCGAACATAAATGACCAAAAAAATAAATAAATTAGTAGGCACCTTGCTGCCAAAACAGGCCAAAAAAGCCCCCTTTTTTTTTGCAAAAGAAATGGTGTTTTTTTTTGGCTTTTGCTCCGTCGCTTGCTCGCCATTAGTCGCCACTCTGCAAAAGCTGTCTTCTGTGCACGCATACACATGCACGCGTACCTTTCTCGCTCTCCCATTTTCGATTTCCCATTTCCTTTCTCTGCCATAGCCTTGAATGCTGCCCTGCGTCTTCCTCTTCACCTTCCAAACCCTTTTTATGTAACACACTGCTCGCAAATTTTCTTGTCATCATCGGTCATGGCCAGTCTTCTGGCTTCTTGCAGTAGTACGTTAGCAGCTTTTCTACCATCATCATCAGTCTCCTCCTCCTCCTCCTCCTCCTCCTCCCACCACATCCAAAAATCTTCCGTGTCTTGGCTGTCTTCCAGGTTCTGTAATAATGAGAAATCGTATTCCAGTCTGAAGAAGTTGAGGTCCAGGGGAAATGATGTTTTGCAGCATAGTACCTCGGTAGGGATTTTTCGGTATCCAGATGATATGGGGTACTTGAAGAGGGAGAAGACAATAACAACAACATGCCGGGCATCATCATCACCATCGCAAAGAGCGGCAACTATTTTGGAGAAAGGAGGCGAGAACAAGACTCTGCCTCCTGAGGTTTTCATAGAAGAGATGAAGGCTTTTCTGAGGCGGGATTTGATACATTTGTTTGACGAGCAAGGGATTGACAAAAGCATGTATGATCCTAAGGTCGAGTTCCGGGACCCTATCACCAACTATGACTCTTTGGAAGGCTATCTTTTCAACATTCAGATGTTGCGACTCCTTTTCCATCCCATTTTTGAGCTCCATACTGTCAAACAGGTCACAACTCTCTTTCCACCTCTTTCAAGCAGCACCCTAGGGATGATGAGGGATTTTATTCTTGTGGCAATGTTTTGCAAGAGGCTTCAAATTTCTGCTAGATTCATGCATGGCAAATGATGTTAGGCAGAACTGTCATGCAATCTACAATTGGGGATCAGCTACACACATCCAAATTGTAAACATAAGGGAGTGGGCCATGGAGTGTTCTCAAGGAGTCTCCCATCTCCATTTTGGGCAACTGCATTGCCCTAAAATCACTGTCCTATGTTTTTCTTTCTTCATTCTGGAGTGTTGTGGTTGACTGTTTTGGCAGACAGGACCTTATGAAATTACCACAAGATGGACAATGACAATGAATTTTTGGATAGTTCTGTGGCAGCCCAAGCTGATATTCACAGGGGTGTCCATCATGCGCATCAACCCTGAAACTGGAAAATTCTGTGCTCACATTGTAAGTTTTTGCAAATCCCAACAGCTTATGCATAACATTGTGTGTGTGTTTTTCTACAAGAAAAGCTAAAATGTACACTGACATGGTTTTTGTTTTTGCATGGATTGAGGATTCAAAGGAATAAGTTGTGACTGCATATTGTGACTCTTTATGCTGCTGTAATACTCATCCTGTGTGTTGTGTATGGACATGGAATTCAGGACCGCTGGGATTCAATCAAAAACAATGAGTATTTCTCATTTGAAGGTGCAATGGATATAATTAGGCAGGTTGGACCTTCTAATCTCCACTGATGTATGACTCAATCAATGTCTTCTTTCAATGTAATTGACTGCACACTTCTTGTCAGCAAATCTGCAATGGCCTACTAGCAGACACTGAAGACACATTGTGACAGTTTCATCTTTCAGCATGTTGTTTAGCTACATTTCATGCCAGGGACCCTGAACCCTTGATGTTGGAAGTGTGGATTGAATAACACCAATTTGTCCAAATGGTGGATTTCTTTTGTTTTCCTTTCCTTGAAACTGCAAGGCATCCTCACTCCTTGAAAGAGGGTTTTGTTTTGACAGATGCAATACTTCAAGACACCAGATTTGGAGACACCAAAGTACAGGGTTTTGAAGCGAACTGCTGTATATCAGGTCAGCTCCTTGTCATTACAAGTACATCATAGTCAGAGATTCTACCCATGGTGAAAGGTTCTTCAAGTGCCTTGGATTGGCTCAATAACCTGAGCACTACGATTGCATTTAACCATTGCATGCTTCAATAATCTGGCTGCTTTTTCACCCTTCATAATTGCACTCAGGCCATTTTGCTCATGGCCATAATGCAGGTGCGCGAGTATGAACCTTTCATAGTTGTGGAAACTGAGGGTGATTCTTTATCAGGTTCAAAGGGATTCAATGCAGTTGCTGGGTAACACTTTCTTTTGAAGATAGTGTCCTTTTTGCAACTTGCTCCCATGATTTCCAAACTGTAAACTGGTTGACAAGTTTGATCTCCTAACTTTGTCATGAGAAATAATGTCCTATAGTTGATGCCTTTTGACTTCCTGCACCCCTTCAGTTACTTAAATTTGCTGTACAACATGTGGCAGGTACATATTTGGTAAGAATGACAAGGAGGAAAAGATGAAGATGACTACGCCTGTGTTTACAGAACAGATAGATCAGTTTTCATCATCTGGAGTGAAGATTCAAATTGTTCTACCTCTACAGAACTCCCTATCAGAGTAGGTCTAAAAAGCTCACAGTTGTACTCTTTAACCAGTTTATTTGCTGCACAGGGTTGCATTGTAGTTTCAGTTAGAATGTTGTTGGTTTCAAAAGCTCTGTAAAATCAGGTTTTGGATGCCTATTTACAGCTATGATTTTGTCATTCCAACAGCTTTCAATGCTGGCTACTCTCAATATGAAACGTAGTAGTCCAAGGCAGAATTTATGTCTTTCCTGCTGATTGAGGAGGATATGGTGGTGTTACAGATTGCCTGTTCCTTTGTCAGAGCAAGTAAAGGTACAACAAGTGGAAAGGAGGGCTGTTGCTGCCATCAGGTTCAATGGCAAGCCAACAGAGGACCTTGTGCAAGAAAAGGCAAAGATACTTACAGAAGAACTGGCAAAAGATGGACTGAGACAAAAAGGAGGAATTGTACTTGCCAGATACAATGACCCTGGTAGAACTTTTCCTTTGTTCATGGTACATCTCATTATCCTTCCTGCTGCTGAATTTTTCAATGGAAATGTTGCTTTGAAAGTCTGGCAAGAGCAATGATCCTTACATAGTAAAAGCCACTGCTAAAATGTTTTTAACAAGATTACACTTAATGAGCATCTTTTGTTTGGACAATGTTCATGTGCAGAAAAATGAGGTGCTTGCATGTCTTGAAGATTTTGAGTTGGATTGAGCAACCTGCTGGTTAACTTAAGAGGTTGCAAGCATCTGGTAGTTTTGTGCAACACCCACAAAAGAGTGGTTGTCTATTGTAGAAACACAGGATCTTGGTCTGAGTTTTGGACTGCAATCAGCATCTTGCTGGCACTTACCAGCTTTCATGTGCTGTTAGTGGTTGAATGCTGCTGTTGTAATAAGTCACCAGGTAGAGCACCTTCATTGGTCAATCTAACCTCCATCACAGTGTGGACAATGATGACTTATTGATGACTAAGCAAGCTTCAACATGATATGGATTTTGGGGTTCCTTCATGTAAAGGAGGCTGCCTACCATTTCCAAGACTAGCAGCATTGGAGTTTACTGATCAACTATTATTCTAGAAAATCAAATTTGATTGTTGTTGATATACAAGATCTGTCCTGAGTCCTAACATTCACTTTTGGAAACAATGGGAGGGCTCAATCATGACATTGACTAGCATTCAAGAGATATAGCTAAGAAAAAAAGAGGTTAATAGTATCCTCATTCAAGCTTGCAAGAGAAAGCTTCACTGTCATTTGAGCTTCTCCAAGTACAAGCAAGCACCTAAGCTTAAGGCATAAAGAGGCCTACAAATAAGCTAGTCTTTGTAGCCCTCCTCTGACAGCTGCAATCAGTATTGGCTTGAACAATACAACACTGATGAAATGATTCAAAAGCTCCATATGTACATTTGCAACACATAGATCAATGGTTGGAGATGGCTATTGTGCTTGATTCTTCTACTAACCTGATTCATTTTGTGTATTACAAAATCAGCAACTGAGAGTGAAAGAGAAAGGTTTTAGTTGTATGTGCTGACAAAAAGATGAACCCAAAGCTCCTGACAAGCTTCAGCAAACTGGTGTATGCAACAACACAAATGATACTGCTCAATAAAATAAGAATGTAAACCCAACATCCATCCAGAAGATCACTGCTCATGACCAGATCTTGATGCCAGAATTCTCTGATCTTAAGCCCTAGTAATTTGCTGAAGCAAAGATGAACCCCAACACTCCCGACAAGCTTCAGCAAACTACAGCATGCCCATAACATCAATGATGTCAGAATGTAAACCTGACATACAGGACATCACTGCTCATGTCAAGAACCTGATGCTAGAACTGTCTGATCTTGGACTAGTACATATAAGCAATCATTATACAATCTGGTGTGCAGCATGGATCCCAGATTCCACTGATGAGCACAACAGAAAACATGGAAACAAATTGTTCCACTTTGTCCATCTCCAAAGACAAAGTACCTTCTGCATAGTTGCTGCTATGAAAGTGTTATTGTTATTACTTGGAGGAGAGAAAGAGGGCGAAAGGAGGGAGCAAATCACCAACACGGAGGCTCAAGAGGAGCAGCAAGGATCATGGAAGGAAGGAGCTGCGCTGCCACTCCGAAAAAAGAAATAGCCTACTGCCAATCCCGCAACAATACTCAGGAAAACCCCACCATTATAGGACATGACGGCGAGCATGAGCAAATAGCCCAGTCCTACCTTGATGCCGAACAGTAAAGACTCCAAGGCCTTGTTGATCCCTATCCGCGACCCTTGCACGACCACCCCACCCAACAAAGGCGCCTCTGGAGTGTCATCAGATACTGCTGCTGAAGGAACTGCTGAAGTCTTCCCAGCAGAGCTTGTTGTCAGGAAGACAGATCGTTGCACGGCAAGCCATTCATGGAACACGGAGAAAACAAACAACACAATCAACGTCAGAATGTAACCTTGCCATGTCTTCACGGCCCATTGATCAAAAAGCACTATCACTGACTTCCCCCAATAAAATGTCATGTGCATCATGGTTGCTGACGATTGATTCTCCCCCTCCCTCTCTCTCCCTTGTTCTTGTTCTTGTCCTTCTCTCAATTGTGCTCTCTCTCACACCTGATCACTGCAACTTACGCAGTTCCACCCTCCTCCTCGAAACCCTAATGCTTGACACCTACTTCTTCCCCCAATCTCTTTCTTTCTAGTGCAAACTATGAACTCGGTGACCGGCGAGACAACACCCCCCACCCCCCTACCCCCCCTTTCTTTTTTTCAGGCTAAATTTAGGGATTTGGCTAAAAAGAAATTTCCAAATGGCTAAAAAATGTGTTATTTTGGGTTTTCTAGTCGCCACATTTGTATACTTTTTAAAAAATTATCTCCATATTTCTCTATTGGGTTCTAGCATATAGCCAAAAATATGACTTCGAATCTTAAAATTTTTAATTGTCATATCCTATTTGTAGCTAAATTCGGCTAAACCGTATTATAGATTATTGCCAGTTCAGCTAAATATGTAAAAAAAAAAACCCCTGCAACCAGAGGTCCCAACATTATATTGACACGTGGTTGTTCTTGCAAGCCTGCAGTACAAAAGTACTGCCGGCTTCTTTTTTTTTTTTTGGCTTCTCCTGACTGCCCTTTTGCCCATCCAAGATGTGTCTGGTGGTGCCCAACACATCTTGATGCTGCTGCCCGTACACACACTTTGGGTCCTGTTAAGTTATGCACTTATTCACCAGTGTCGGGAGGTTCTTAGAATGAGGGAGAGATACCCCCAGGTTATCAATACACTATATATCCACTTACCTGCCAATTCTCAAATTTTGGTGTATAACCAGTTTTGGTGTATAACTGTGGTTCTATAAAAAAAAAGGGTCAAAAAAAATTGGTTGAAGAACCATCAGTTCTTTGCTGGATGTTTTTAATGAAAATCATTGATTCTTTTAATGAAAATCATTGATTTTTTGAGGTTTTTTGAAATAACTGGAACCAGTAGTAGTTCTTTGATTCTGGATTTTTTTTTTCAAAGAACTGAACCAGTGATTCTTTGATTCTGAAATATTTAAAGAACTGGATTTGGGTGGTTCTTTAAAATTAAATGAACTGCCCAACACTACTGGTATGCATGTTTTGGGCTTGAAATTGGACACCTTAGAGGAGAAGAGTACAAACCTGAGTCATCCATAATATGGGTTCAAAGTGTGTGTCTGGGCATCATCCATCTCTTTTGAGAAAAATATGGATCGGGTCAAGGGCAGACAAGGAGGAAAAAGAAGCAGGCAGTACATTTTGTATTTTTGTACTGCAATAACACAAGTACAAAACAATTGCAATAACAGCTATGTGCACATACAATGTTTTGGGACGATGTTTGCTTTATTTTTGTCAATTTTGTAATGTAGCCAATTGCATCAAAACCATTGCTGGGTTCAGGCAATTATACCAAGTAGGGTGGGCCCAAATTTTTGAACAAGCACAATGGCCTGTACCTGGGATGCTCCACATTATAAAAACCATCTTAGTGGTTCACAACGTCAGCAGTTGGCATTAAATCATGGTTGCAGGATTCAAGGGAAAAAGCTAAAATGAAAGTCATGAGATTGGTTCAATAACATGGCATAACGCCTCACTCCCTTTTGTCCTCTTCAAATTTCCGTTGTTTGGAGATATACCATACTTACATTTGATGCTTAGCACAAAATAATTCGCAAAAGGTCTAGCTGAGAAAAAAGAGAAAAATCTATTGATATTTGTCGAAATTCTCGAAAATTGAAAACCATCAGGTTACTATTGCAAACCCACAACTCTTTTGCATATTTATTCATCAACTCTTGAAATTCTTGAAAATTAGACTTCAAATTGCCAAACCTTGTCTTAAAAAATAAATAAATATTTGGCAAAAAAGTGCCAAAAACATCAGTCATAGGTATGGTAATGTGTTGAGTAGCATGGATCACAACCATTTGACACCTCTGTGGATACATTCACCAATCTCATAAGGATTTGGGTTTTGATTTGGGAAATCTTTTTGAATTTTTTTTTTCCAAGTTCTTGATGATGTTCTGCCTGGTTACAAATGCAGTGGAGGATGTTTAGTCACTACTGAGAACGTCTTCAGTGCTAAATGCAACATGAAGAATGTTCACTCAATGTGTAAATGTTGGCATGAGATCTATCACAGAAAATATTGGATTCAGAGAACCAAAGATAAGACTGTACTCCTACTCATTCTGAGGTTATTGGACAACAAGGAATTGGGCCTTGAGCAAGTCAATAATATGAATGATTTTGTGGAGGATCATGTTGAGCACAACCAGGTACCTCTTTGCTTCATTGTGTTGATATGTTTGCTTAAGTTGTTATCATTTTTGGTGATTCAAAAAACTGATTCACTTACAACGACATAAGAATCCAAGCTCAAAACATAAAAAACCAAAACACTTGAATATAAAAAAAACAGCAAAGCAGTAACTATGCTTTAGAATCCCAAATCGTTAAAAATGATTTGAGGTTACACAAGATGAGATTATATCTCGTAACAAATATTTCGAACCTTCAACTAGTTTGAAATTAATTAATTAATTAATCTAATCCAGTTTATTCTTAACTAACTAATACCTAACTGAACAGCTAAATTAACACCCCTGACATGGTCCATCAGAACATGTGTTACACACCATAGATGTCTATGAGAATGTTGTGCACACTTATTTTGTACCAATTTCATGACAAGGAATTGGTTGGCCTTTTGCTACTCAGGATAAGTTTGAAGAGTTTGCAGATGTGGATGAGATCTACAAGTCACTTTCACTTGATAAAATGGAAGCTCTGGAGAATTTGGGTGCAGTTGCAATTGTGGCTCCTGCTATTATTGTCAAAGAGAAGGTACCTTCCTAGAACTTGCTTACTACTTCTTGATGGTAAGTAAACTGCATGTAGGTTGTAAATGGAGTAGTTACTTATTTGCTTGTTCTGGCACATGAGGTGTAGTTTCAAATGTATTCCACACTTGTAAATGCAACACAGTTGCATGGGTTTTACCTGTTCTTGCTCTGCACATTTCTTCAATAGAGTACACCAATAGGTGTAAAACTAGGAGAAGCTGGTGGCTCTACTGTTAATGGTGCAGAAGGAAAGTCATTGGTGAACACATTTTCACTCCTCCTGTAATTTCTGGTGGGCAATGGAGTCCACAAACTGCAAGCACCCTTCAAGGGCAGCAGGCGGAGGTGGTAAGAAGCTGCTCTAGTAGAGCAGCATGTGTATGGAATTCTATCCTGTCATGGCTGTTCATTCTGCTTAGATTTCATTTCAAAGTAGTTCTTCCCTTCTGCATTTTTCTACTTCCCTGTTCATTTGTCATTATCCAGAGAGTTGTTTTTGAGCCTACCATGAAACGGTTTCCACCTGGTCCTGGCTCCCTTCATTCATGAGTGTGGAGATATCTCAATGCTCATGAAATGCATTGGGTTGTTCCAATTTTCCTTGCAAGTACATCTTTACTTGCAGGGGATATGTCAGCAGTATTTGGTAGTAAGGGAGCTGAAGCAGTCTTGCATATACAACAAGAAGTACAACACATGGTTTCAGTGTTTCATTGAACACTTTTGTCATATTTCAATTCCTCCAACTCTGTTAGTCAGATATATATTAGAGCTATAGAGACGCTAGATTCATATACAATCTGCAATTTTTTCCTTGATAATCATGCAGATGAAGAAGCACAATTGAACTTCATTTCTAGGAGTGCAGAGATGTAGATGCAAGCCAAGAAAAAGTGCACTTGTCTGAAACAGATACAAAACACCTCTTACTGCTGCGTTGAGCTGAATTGATTTTGGCATTAATCAGCTTATGTAAGTGTGTTGTTTAACCGAGCTTTAGAAATACCTGCTCGGATTCTATTGTTGCATGATGATGTTTTCCTCACATGAATCTTCTGGAAATTGATTTGCCATTCCCACATTGTTCTGAAGCAATTGCTTCAAATGTCCAAGGAGTCTCATCTTAAGCCAGTAGAAGGGTTTTAAAAAGCCAGCTAGTAAGTCAATGAACCAATTAAAAGACATCACCAAAACTTGGTCAAAAGTATATCTGCCCACCTTCTTTAAGCAGAGCACCAAGAGCACCAAACGTTTAAACCATACATACAAGATACACAGCAGCTAGTAAACCATACAGCACAGAGAGCCCAGTTCAGCACAGCTGCAACACCTGCACACCAAAATTAAGAGAGTGAACTCATTAGCTCAAATGAAACTCTGTATTCAGTATTACATGCACTACAGACTAACTTTCTTGTGCATTTTTTCAAGTGCCAAGCACATGTATAATTGCCTCATAACAACACCTACCAGTCAAGTGAATTTTGCCAGAAAAGTTGTCATCTTCACTCGTGACTTCATCCCAAATTGTCCTCCAGATCCAGAAAAAACAGACCTGCATTAGCAATCAACCTGCTTTAATAAATGCCTTCCCAGAGTCACAGCATTTGTAGATCTCCATCTACATTTTGCATGACTACAATTAACCAAAATGCAATCACGTCACAAGAAAAAATTGAATATTCAGTTGAATTTGTACCTTGATCTCATTTTGATGACCATATACTCCACAGCAAGCTCCAGATGTACTTCCAACATATCTACATGCTTTTAGATAAAGAGTAAAGACTACAACCAAAACATCTTCCACTGCAAACCCCTGAACTACAGATTCAACCTCCAAACTACTGACAAAATTCCCTTTGGAACTTCAGTTTCTGACAAAGCTGCCAGTTGTGCATATACTAATACTTTTTCAATATATACCAATTGTTTCATCCAAATTGGCACAAAAGACATTGGCAGCACTGATCCCCCACTAAGGTGATTTAAAAGTAAAACAGAAAACACTTGCTTGCACATGGATTTTTGAATATTTGACATCTCAATTTCTCAACTATACATGAGCCTAATGGAAAGAAGGGCGAGATTTATACACAAGGCAAGAAAAGGTATATCAGTACCCTCCAAGAGGTCACATGGAGTGCAAGAAATTGGTGTGCATACAAACAGTAGGCCTAACTGAGAGGTCACCTAGATATGTTTGCATGCCCACATATCTTTTCCAAAGAATGTCTGCTGTGTGGGAAAGATTTTTGAAAAAAATGTAGCATTGTTTGAAGTGCTGCACACAGTAGGTATAGCTCGTCCTATGGTATGCAGAAAGTTGAAAAAATTACTTGGCAAGGAGGAAACAAACTTCTCAGATTGCTAAAACCCCAAAACTGTAGAGCCCAATAACCACTGCATGGTTTGAAAGTAAATACTGGGCAGAAAAAATGAATGCTGAAAGCAAAAAGCTGCAGATGAATACCTCACAGCATGTCACAGATGACTTCTTTGCAGATCATGGCATGAGTCTTGAGGCACAGCACCATCGACCAGTCAGTTTGACCAGAAACAAAAGGAGTCAACATGCAGTACAAAATGGACTTCTTTTTAGTGCTTTAAAAGAACTTTTTACCAGACAGTGATAGCCAAATGCCTCATGCAAGCAAAATTGTTGCCGCTCGGTTCAACGGTGGTATGCTGGATGCATGTTATTCCTGATTGCCCATATTTTGCTTGCATAAGTAGCACAATGACGACTATGATCTGGTAAGAAGAAACAGAAGAGAGGCATCTCATCTGTTGTTGGAACCTCCAGGCACCACTGTGTGAGTCTGTCTTCAGGAACATCATCATCATTGTTGGGTTCTTAAGATACTATGTTGTCAGAGATTTTGCCAGAACTCATGAACGGTCATGCTGAGAGCTTGCAAGACAACCTTGGGGACAGGACCACCAGATGAGTTAGAAAAGAGCACAATGACTAAAACCACACCAGACAACCTTGGGGAGGAATAAATCATCCCTCCCCGACCACACAAAACCATTTTCTCTTTATTTGAGGGGGGACCTGCCCCGTAAGCGCACCCATAAGGGCAAGGTCCCAGGACCCATACAGTCAACCTGGAACTTCTTTGTTTCCCATTTTGTGGCTGATCTGATACTTCAACAAGCTGCTCTGCAAGTTGATAGCTTAGTTGCACAGTAAGCTAAGGAGTGATATTGCCATCAACCTCCCAGAAACAAGTATAATTTCCTTGCTCCTTGTTGTCCAGATTCCTGCAAGCCAGCATAAGTCTTGTGTGAGTTGAAGAGAAAGACCTTATCCACTTCATACGTGGCAAGTAAGGCTCAAAAGCCAGCCATACCCTAGCTTGGAAGAACAAGGGTTTCGGCAAAAGCTGTGCATCCAGACGCCAATTGTCCGAAACGAAACAACAAGACTTCATCAGATGACAATAGAACACTTGCTCATAAGCGGCACAACACCAGTTTACATCAAAACACGACACGATCCTTCGATCCCAACGGAAAACCAACCAAGAAGCCAAAAGAAAACGAGAGAAAGGAAGAAGATAACAAGTCTAGAGACAGTAGCCGACAGATCCGTGACAACCGAAAGAAAGCCTCTAACGAAACATAACCCTAAGGAAGGAGCACACAACCGGGATGATCTTTCATCACCGACACGGAACACCCGAAGAACAGAAGGAAAAAGAAGAAACCAATACGTACCGACGAAAGAACGAACAAGAAAGATGATCAGTACCGCTGTAAAACTCGATCACGCACAACAATCACTCGCGTCGGAAGGAACTGCTCGAAATTCCAAAACGTTGATATCTTCTTTCCGCGTTCAGAGACAGATCGGGGCAAAACGACCGAAGAACCTGCACTGCGGTAGCACCCGGAACCCAGAAACCAAAGACTACAAAAGTCCTTAATCAAATTGCAGGCGTTGCTGCATATCTTATAGTAGAAGAACCAAAGAAAGAAGGGCAGAGAGAGAGAGAGAGACCGACAGAAGAAGGAATGCTCTCCGCAAAGTCTTCAATACGCGTCGGCCGGCCTCCGACGACGACGCTGCGTCGTCGGCATTTGAGACGCCCGAAACGCGACGTGGCTGCAGCCGACGCTACAACGAACAAGTGAAAAGTCTCGTCGGTAAACACTAGATTACCGTTTACGCCGTTCGATCTCCATCTGACGGTGTGAAAGCCTTTGATCTCTCGATTCGTGCTTTGGCGCTAGTGATCGTTCTCTACATTACTGCTTGTCGGACATTTGCTTTCTCTCCATGGAAATTAGTATAGATAGGCCCGTGAGCGAACACATAAGAATTGTGCCCTTTTCTGTTGTTAAATCTTCAACTGGTTTGGTATTGGAGTGCAAAGAGAAGTTGTAGACAATTTGTGGGCACACCCATGGTCATTGAAATTGCCTCATTTGGTTAAGAATTGAGCAAGATATAGGCATCCAAAGTGGGGAACCTTTTTGCCGTAGAAAAATCCTTAACCAAACACATGCCAATTTTTTATGAGCAAAACATTGCAACTTGTGAACAAAGTATCTACACTTGACACATGGACAAGATTGCACCCTTGATCAAACTGGACGAATGCAATATTTGTGTGTTTCTTTGTGCAAAATTGTTCACCAAGCATGAACAAACAAGATTGAAATTTTCAAAAGGGCTTTGAAATCTTTAGTGATGGGGGAAAAATTGTTTGCATTAACCTAAAATTCTAAGCAAGTTAGAAGCACTACCAAAGGTTTTGGTCGAATGCCTCATGTGTTTCCCACCTCAAACCTTAATGGGATTTTTTTAAATTCCATTATTGTCACATTTTCCGCCTTTTGGGTCCAATTGCTAAGACGTGCATTGCAAGCCTTGTTGGGGCATAGGCAAATGGTGAGATTTTTCTTCATGACCTTTTGATTGTTCTTTGTGATGCTTGAAGTCTTGTTCATCATTGTTTTCAAAATCTTTCAAAAGTCCATTGTGAGTTTTTTGGTGTGTGTGTTGCAAGTTGAAAAAGGACATTGTGCATCGTTGCTAGTTGATTGTTGTGAGAATTCAATCATCTTTTTTTATGTTGCTAATTAAACCCTTGAAATTCATCATCATCGATTGAACCAAAACCCTCCTTGCTTGCATGTTTTCCCTCTTTCTCAAAGAACATGGGAGCACCCGATATGTGTGCACAATCTCTCTTACTTTCTTTTAGTCAAACCTAGGCCACCCTCATCTAATGCTTACATATTTTTTAATTTCGCTACAATTCAAACTTGAGTCTTCTTGGGTCATGTGTTCTTACTTTCTCTTTTGGTTGCAAAAAGAACTTGGATGTTTGCATGTTTATGAACTTGGTTGTAAGCCCCTTATTCACTAATGGTAATTATTGTTACATAATTACCTCCATGACTAGAGAATCAAAAGTTCATTTTGAAGTGAAATTTTAAAGGAAAAAAAATGTTGGTGAGACAAATATCTTTTAATCTAGCTAGCCCAATGGGCATTTTAATAGTTTTAAAATTATTAATGGTAAGTTGGGACTTATTGTTTTTTGTTTACTAGGGCATGAAGCAAATAGGATTAATTAACCATTGTTGGTTCCTAATTCAAATTCTTTAATGGTTAACTACTAGAATTCTCATTCTTTTTAATTGTTTTAATGTGTAATGTTCATTATTTCTTGTTGTTTTTTTGGAGTTTATCAAGACTAAAGGAGGATAAGATGGAACTTTTGTAAATAAGCATGTAAGGCATTCAATGAAAGCTTGTGACCCAATTTTAATTTTATTTTTTTGCCTTCACATCTTCATGAAATGAGAGTACTTAGTTTGTTTAATGTAAAAGATTGTGCCTTTATTTTATTAGTTATCTTTCTTCCCAAAAAGGTTATTGGATGGTAGATGTAGCTAAAGAAAGCAACAACAATTCTTTGGACACTAAATGATAATTGCAATACAATGCAATAGTAGTGACGAACAAAAATTCACAGTGATGAAAGCAATCCACACCTTTTAATATGGCATGCAACAAAGTAGAAAAGAGAAGTAAGACAATAACTACATTCTTACCATATCATTTTTTAAAAAAACATTTATTATGTTTTTCAAAGGTTTTTTTTTGTGTTTTTAAATGGTAGTTTTACCTAACCTTAACTAGTCTCAAGTATGCATGTTTTCTTATGTTTATGTGTTTCTATACCTAATAACCTTCACCTAATGTGTATTTAGGATTGTCATGTTTGCAATTTTTATAACCTTTTTTGGTTCAAAATTTTGTTTTTTTTTTAAAATTGTTATTTTGGTTGCAACTTGAATTGAAACATGGATGGTTCAAGAATTTTTTTTTGGTTGGTTATAGGTCGAATCCAAACTTTCTTAGTCCAAAAATATTTTCTATGTGTGTTGGTTGTAATTCAAACCTCTCCTATCGCAACCCCACTTTGGCCAAGTGTGGGGGTGAAGCCCAACACTTGGAAAAGTTGGAGGTTAGGAGTCTTCCTGGACTCCCGAATGTTTAGAGCTCGACAACAAGGGGCAAAACACCTCGCATTGGGTTGTTCTTAGTGTCATTGGAAATATCTTGAAACGTAGATATCGAAAATGCCCTCGCATTGGCAATTCGGACATCTACAGCCCAAGTTATGGGCAAAAGAAGGGTCGGGAGTCAAACTGGCAGTTTGACTCCCGACCACTAAAAGTCAGGAATCGATCTCTTCCTGACGTCCGATTTGAGTGTGCGACATGGCGTTGAAAAGATGTCGACGAGGACTACAACTTTGGTTCAGACCTCGTCGCAATCTAACTCCGCAGTCGGGAGTTATGGTGGTTCAAAGTTTCGGGAGTCTCGCAGGAACAATTTCGGGACTCCATTTCGGGAGTCCTGGGAATTTGTGCCATTCGGATGTAGCCTCCGCGACCAGCCGCAGAGAATACTATATGGGGGAAGGTGGTGGCTTCCCCCGAGTCCGGGCCATGGTGAGTCTTGTGTGTCCAAGTGCCCGTGGCAAGTCCCAACACCAAAGGCTGTCCCGAATGCTAAACTAACCCGATTTGGTTGGTTTTTGGATGCAGATTCACACGAGCTAATCTAGTCCCCCTTCCTAGTCTAATCCCGGGGCTCCCAACTCGACCCTCTACCCCTTTCTAGAGTTGGAAGCCGGGAGCATGCTACCAAATTCAACTTTCCGCAACTTGACTTTGTGAAACCCTCAAGTGGGTTTCACCCCGTGGCTTGGGAGCGCGTCATCTCCAATCATTCTTTCTTTATGTGCGTTCTCTTTTAAAAACCCAGTTGAACCTTCTATTGATCCTTGTTTTTTCTCTACACATGTGCATTCTCTTTCTTAGTCTTTGGTCAAAGCCCTTTGATCACTTTCATTATGCTCGTGTTTTCTTTCAAGAACCAAGTTGAACCCAATGTTAACTTTTATTTTATTTTTATGTATTCACAATTTTTCTAATATTGGTCCCTAGTTAAACCATTTTGAACTTTTTCTCTCTAGTCGCATGTTTTTTTTCTAAAACTTGTTGAACCTCCCACATGTGTTATTTATCTCTCTTAGTGCCTAATTGAACCCCTCTTATCACACACACACTTTTTATGTGTGCATTTTTTCAAAAATAAAAAATAAACCCCCTACCAATCATATCCTTTTTTATACGTGTGTCATTTCTTTTTCTTGGTGCCTAGTTGAACCCCCTACTAGTCAATTTTCTTTCTTGGTTATTGATTCAATGTGTTGGATGGACTCCCTTTCCTTTTGATCATGTTCTATCCATCATGCCCCCCCTCCCCCCTTGTTATTGTTTAAGTCAATTTTTACAAATTTACTACAACATGGCTTCAAGCCTTTGTCATTATGACTATTTGTGTTACTTTTGTCATACTAAAATAATTTACACCTTTATATGTTAGTGGTTGTGCTTTAAGCTTTACTTCAAATTATGATGGAATTTGTTTCATGCCTCCTTGATTATAATTATAGACCAAGTTACATTGAAGTTTGTTTTCGCAAGTTTTTTAGCCAACCTTTAAACAACGCGATCAACCACATTCAATGTTGCAACCACTTGCCTTGCCCTCTTCCCCTCCCCTTGTTTCCTTTTTTCTTCTTTGATTTTTTTTGCTACCTCCTTGTTCATAGTTTTCTATCACATAATGCCCAAGTATTCATTACTTGTTACAACATGGGATTGATTATAATATGTTAATGGTTTTGTACCTAATTCCTTCCGTGCAGGCAAATGTGATAGGGACAAAAAATTGTGAGTTTAACATTAAAAACATTTAGTTGAAAATGCATAATTTTGGACTAGAAATGTTAGTTCACAAGCAACTTCACCAAGGTTAATGATTAATTCTATTAGCTTTGTTCATACTATGGCAACATAATTCGTGGCATTTCCATGTAATATCTTAGTTCAAATCATGTATTCTCACCAACATTATTTCAATAAATTTTATTATAATTGTTAAGTTCATTAGTCTTCAACAACTCAATGAGCTCCCCATTGTTGATTATCATCAAGTGCTTTTAAGTTATCACTATCTTCATTTGATGTGTGAAATGTTATGTATGCATTGTTTAGTTCAATTTCATCATCCATTGCTTTGAGATTAACTTGCCAAATTTTTATAACCTTGAACTCATTTTTAATGTTTTGATTAGACAATGATTTGTCAAGAACCCTATCTACCCAACTAACAAATTCTATTTTATTTGGTTCATTCTATTAGTTTCTAACCATAACACCATATTTTTCTCTTTTAAAGGTTGTTGTGAAAAATTTTAAGCAATTCACATCAAAGGATTGCATGGCATGAAAAATATGTGAAGGTAATGTGCACATATTTAATCTAGAATATTGTGTTTGTTCTATTGCTTCCAAAGATACATGTAAACCATGGCCATCAACTAATATATGATGATTGGATTGAAAGACACCACCTAGAAATGATCTTTTGAAAAATGAAAAAAACTCCTTAAATAAATGAAATGTCATCCATGTTTTCTTTTCTATCACTACATGTCCCTTGTATGTAGTTCTTGATGTAATCGATTTTTATCCTTTTATCCTTTGAATGTAATGTAAAACCTTAGTGAAATTCCTCATGTAACATTTACAACACAATTTATCATGAACCATTCCTAGATCTAGGAATTGTGTGTGTAGACCTATGATGAACCTTTTTTTTTTCAAAATTCTTGCCCTTGATTAGTGCCTTGCCTAAATCCATGTTTCATAAAAATTATAAATGCATCATACTTATGTTGAATGTGTAATGTTTGTGGGTTTAAGTAAAAGGATTTGCATGAATTGTTAGTTAGTCGTAGTGCCTTGCAAATATCAAGACCTTTTGCAAAACAAATTATTTTTAAATGCACACACTTCAACCCAAACCATCATGATGAATTCCCGAGTACACCATCTTGAAATGGTGTACGCCAAGTTCAAATAAATTTTACCACCTTCAACTTGTGTTTGTAATGTTATAAATAATCCACATTATTGCATGTTTAGAATATAAGCAACAAGAACTTGATCCTTTTAAGATGTTAACATACCTAGTAGGCCAAATTTTTTTGCTTTTGATTTTGCCATCCAAATGGTTAGAACGAAATGTTAAAATGATTTTCCAATCTTGATGGCCTTCGTTAGGGGATGCTACCTCTTGTTCCATTACATCCACGACCCTTCAAAATGTTTGTCTATCCATGTGTTTTCACTTTTGAAACAAGGGTCATGTTCATTCTTGCAATTTTTTGCCTTGATTGTGATGCATATTGATGAAGTAGATTTTTTTAATCCAAAGTGAATTTGATTGATCCATTAACTTGCTTCTTCTCCTACAAGGAAAAAGACCATTCTTTTAGTCCAAAGTTGGTTGATCTAGCAAGATGTGCCTTCTCCATTGAACATGAGGTACATTAAACATTATATTAAAATGGTCTTCTTGACCCTAACGTCCAACAAGTGGGTGGTTCCTACCTAGGCCCCATAAGTGGTATGCCTTTGCATTTTCAGAATTCCTCCCAATAATACAAAAAACTAGTTAAATCGTGAAAATATTCAAGAACATGTTATTTAATCCTTATACTAGACATAATGATATTCTAGAAATTCTCCAAGTTAAGTATTCATCTACTATTTATATGTAGGTTGTTAGTGTGTATCTATAACATAAATATTAATGTTGGGTGGTTTTCACTTTTTTTATGAAAACCTTAATGGGTTTCAAGTTGGTTCTCAAGCTAAAAACCCATAGGAATCACCAATAGTGATACCCATTATGAAAACTTGACCATTGGTTTTTCATTAAGGTGATAATCAATTCAATGGTAACTTAGAAGGATATAAAAAAAACATTATTAGTTTTCAATTAAGCTTTAGGTAGGTGTTAGGTTTAGGCTTTAATTTTAGGCAATGTTTTTGCTCAATGGCAATATGAAGCTTTTATTTTATGTTCTTGAATATAAATGAGTCCAAGTTTTTTCTTGGCCCCACATTCCCTTGCTTCAATGTTCAAGCCCTTTAGTCTTTCCTTGTTTCATTATTCCCTTGCTTTGCTACTCCTTTATTTCATTGTTCCCTTCTTTTGCTATACCCTTGTTTTGATGTTCCCTCATGCCACTTTAAGTGCCTTTCTAGCTTACCCCCTTGCTTCACTACTCCCTTGTTTCACTACTTTACACTTGGTTGCTTTCTGTGTCCAAATTGGTATTCCCCCTTTTGGGTGAATGCATTTTCGAATGTTTCAATATTGGTAGAAATTACATTCCATGTAAGCCAATGGAATTTTTTTTAATACAATTCAAGTGGACATGGTTGTTACTTTAAAAATTATTATTATTCTAATATTTGAATAATGCATGTTCAATCACGTATAAACTTTCCCAAATTTATGTGAAAACTTGTATTTAATGTAGTTGATGTCATTTTAAAATTTGGAAATCTTAAAAGGAAAACCCACAAAGTTTAGATGAATAATGATCCATGTAAAGCTTTTAAAAATAAATGTTTTTGGGACAAAGAAATTGAAAAACACCACAAAAATTGCAATGCATATGGACTTATGAAAATATGGTGAAATTTTAACTATTCAAAAGTCCATAACTATCAAACAATTAAGGTTTTCAATGAAAAGATTCTTCATATGAATTTATCATCTTGTATTACATCATATATTGAATCCTAATAACAAATTTGGAATGTGAATCAATATAAGTTTTTTCATTTTGTGATGATATAGTTAGATGGCCAGTCCATATTTTTTGATTTCAAAAGTCCATAACTACTAACAATTGAGTTTTTTTATCAATAAATAACCACATAATTCTCTTCATAATGAAATTTTTTAGTCTAGATATAATTCTCAATTAGTAGATCTAAGGATATATTAATCACTATATGCATTTGAATAAAGGGTACCTTAAAAAAAAACCATTTTCACACAGTTTTCTTCATAATGCAATTGTTAATTTAGATCCAACTTCCAATTAGTAGATCTAAGGACATATTAATCACCATATGCATTTGAATAAAAGTTACCCAAAGGTAAAAACACCATTTTCACATAGTTATTTTCATAATGAAATTGTTAATTTAGATCCAACTCCCAATTAATAAATTTAAGGATATATTAATTATTATATGCATTTGAATAAAGGGTACCCAAAGAAAAAACATCATTTTCACATAGTTCTTTTCACAATGAAATTGTTAGTTTAGCTCCAATTCCCAATTAGTAGATCTAAAGATGTATTAACCACCACATGCATTTGAATAAAAGGTACCTAGAAAAAAAAAAAACCATTTTGTCGCAATTGTTAGACACTCGATTGTGCATCTACCCCTTTCCCATCTCTCTTGCAAATGTTGGAATTCGAGTTATAAAACTTGGAATTCGATCTAGTTCTTAAGTTTTTGTTTTTTTATTTATTTTTTTTTTTTGTATATTCTTGTTTCATTTTTCCTTTCATAAGTCATAATTTTTTGTTTATTATTTTATTAAGTTTTTTAAGGATTTTTGTCTATTGGAAGAAGTTGGACTTTGTTTTTTGTATTGTTTTACTTTTTGCCATGATGATTAAAAGTGAGCTCTCTTGTAAACGTTTGTCAATTAATACCACAACTAAAACATAAGACGTTAAAACATATTCCAAATACCATTTGAAAAAATATTCATTTACTTCAACTTTTCCTTTATAATTTACACTTCTTGTGAAAATTGTTGTTGGAAAATCAAAAACTCTAGGGCAAATGAAAATGAAACAATACTAGAAAATGAGTTTTCTAATATTTTCCCTAATCAAGTTTCTATGGAAGATGAACCTTTAACAAAAACTATGGAAAAAAATAGGAGTTTGTAAACACAATCTAACACTATTGATAATGATGAAAAAATTAAAATTAAAATTGCAAAAGTTGCATGTGCAAAGAGAAATATGGACTAAAATGCATCACGTTGGTCATTTTATGTTGTAAATGACAATAGCATTGTTGAATAAAGAAAACTTTAGATCATGCATTGTGTGTTTTGTCACATTATTAGTCCTATCTTTTTTAATCCAAGAACAAAAGAAAGGAAATGAGTTGTTAAAAAATAAAATGGAATAACAACATTGAGAAAACATGTGAATGCAAATCATGTTTTGGTTGCAAATGTTTTTTAAGAAGTGAGCACAATATTGAAAGTTATATTAGAAAGACAACCTACAAAAAGAGACTTAATGTGTTTAACTTTGAAATATCAAAGGTTTTTGGTGAAAAATATCCTTTAAAAAAAATGTTGAGCAACAAAAATAATTTCTACAAGACCTTGGCCTTTTGGTTATCAAAAATCACTTGCCTATTCAATTTGTGAAAAGTACATGGTTGATGCATCTTGTAATGCACTTATGTCTAAAAGTTGTATTTCTTTCAAGAAATTTGTTTTCACAAGAGGGTTTACCTGATTTGGTGGCAAAAATGAAACAAGAACATGTTTTGTGAAAATTGAAAAAATGTTATTATGCAACAACCAATTTTGACTCATGGATGTCAAAGGGAACACATGTCATAATAGGGCTATTTGAAGTAGATGAAACCATAGGTTAAGCCTTAATAAGAAATGTAAATGAATTGTTGAATTAATATGGTTAAAAATAAATAATTTATTGCATATGTGAAGGGTGAAGGTGCAAATTTGAAGGTGATGACATCAACATTAAAATTTGTGGTGAATTGTAAACTTCTTGGTTTGGAGGAAAAATTCCAAGGCACTAGTTTTGGCCATGCATTTTTCCAAAACATGCTAGTATGGGACAACAAAAAAAAGTTTGCAAAAAAATTATATATGTTTTTATTAAGTTTGCCTAATATGATTTGTGAAAGTACATAACTTGGCCAAAATGTTTTTGGCAAAAGTAGATAGGAGTGGAATAAGGCTTGTATTATTCATGTAAGAAAGTTAAATGTTCTTGTAAAAACAAGGTAATTTTCATAAAATATTATAATTGTAAATTTTTTTGTAGTATTTTTTTTGTTCTTTTAAAATACTACCATTTTCTTGAATATTTGCAAGTTTGCAAACGAAAAAATCTTGTTCCAAGAGGCTTTATTATTTCAAAAGGCCATTGTGTTATGTTATTATTGTTTATGTTTTTGGCCAAATTCCACCCTTTCTCACTTAACATATTTCTCAAACAATTGGTGATTGCTTATTTCAAGTTGTTATTGCTTATAATCTAAACCAATCTAGAAGTCATTGGTTGTTAAATGATGCCTTAAACTTTTTCATCACAATGAGTTTTAAATTGAAGGAAAAAGTTGGAATTGCACTAGCCATAGACCAACTAATCGATGATGATTTTGGTATTGCCCTTGAAATATTTTTGCTTGATTTTAACATTAAAAAGAAGCCATGTGGTATGTTTAATTTTTTCCTTTCATTTCTAAAAATATATGAAGAAGAAAAATTCATAACATGCTTCCATTGATGTTAAATCCACAATATAAGAATCTTCATTTTTGTTTGTTGGTCATGAGCAAGAGATTTCAATTGTTGAAGATTATGATAGAAGATCCTTACATCTTATGCTTTTGAAATGTTATAATCACTTATGGCTTGTGGCAGATTGTGAAATTGGATATAGACCAAATAATTGATGAAGACTATAATTTGGATAATTTTGAGATGATTGTTAGCACAAATGAATTAGTCACACAAATTGGTTAATAGAGAATTGTTAATTTTGAAAGATTTCAAGCATATGGTAAGGAGAGTAAATTTCCTTTCCAATGGTGGCAAAATCATGAATCCATTTTCCCCATTGTTGGTTTTCTTGCTTGGCATGTACTAAAAATTGTTGGATCATAAATAGAAATTGAATTTTACTTTATTAGTTAACATACTCATTAATCTTAGGAGACATCATTTACAATAAAAAAATACTTGGAAAATTTAATATTTAAAACAAGAATTGGCCTAATGATTCAAGAGTTGGTTGTAAATCTCCTTGCAATTCAGTAAATTTTATTGAAATAAATGAAATAAAAAAATAGTTAGAAAAAATTAAAGGTGAATTTGAACAAGGTGAAATTTGAAATTAACAAACCTTTAATTTATGCACTTTTCTCATGCTTTTGTAAGTAATTTTCACTTTCATTTTTTTGAACTAAAAAATAATGTATTTTTTTGATAATCGAGTTGTGAAAATTATCTTTGGAAACCACTAGTTCAAAAATTAATGTGAATTAACTTGATCGAAAACTTGCTGAATTTTATTTTAAAAAAATTATGAATCCTTGAACAACTTTCTAAACTTGGAACCTTTTTTTTTTTTTTTGAAAACCCAATAGGTTTTCAAAACGGTTTCAAAACCCAAAATTGGTAGTTTTCATGAAATATTGAAAACTACCCAAAACTAGTCTATACAATGTACCACATTGGAATTTGTAATTCATCACTATGCTTGCATTTTTTCTAACTTATGGGACAACTTGTAGGATAACTACAAATTGTTGTATTTAACAATAGTACACATATTCATTAAACTTTTCTTTGTAATATTTATCAATTTTGCATTCATCAGATTGGTCTTTTACTTTCACATTTATGATTTCCTTTTCTTCTTGTGACTTTAGCTATGATGCACCAAAAACTAAGAACTTTATGAAGTTTTAGAGGTTGTTCTCTATAATTTTGGGTAGGTTAGACATGCTTTGTTCACTTGAAAGGAGTGAATTCCTTGCTAAATTTTTTGAGCTTGATTTTCTTTGTTCAAAGTTGCGATGCTTTAGTTTTGGGGGGAAATGCAAAGTGTGGGGGGTCTCCTTGCTAATCATTAAGATGTTCAATAGATTTGGGTTTTACATTCATATCATAAGCATAGAAGGAAAATTCAAGCCTAAGTATCAATAAACACATTGTTGCATGTGCATTGTAAGTTAAGGGTTTAGGGCATTTATGGTATTGTTGAATCCCTTTCAATGTATATATTTCCTCCCATCATTAAACATTAACCCCACAATGTTCTAAATCACTCATTTTACCAAACATTAAAATTTAGTGCAATAGGATATGCCCATACATGTGTGCCATTTGTGTGCAATTTTATGTGCCATTATCCACCCTATCACCAAACATATATTTTAAACGAATGTCAAATATTACTCCCATGGTTAAACACTAGAATTTGATGTTCAAATATATGCCCCTAGAAGATTACATTTGTGTGCAATTTTATGTGCCCTTGTCCACCCTATCACTAAACACTTTATATAAATTAATGTAGACTTATTCCAAACAAATGTCAAATGTTACACCTATGACTAAACACATCTACAACTTGTCATTGGTTAAAATTGTGAAAATAATTGAACACAAATGTCTTTTATTAAGCATTTGGTCATAAGTCATATTATGCACATTGGTGAATGTTTGGTCCATTGTTCACAAGCCCATCCTTGAACTATTAAAACATTCACCCACCAGCTTGTGTTTGGTGATGGGAGTGTTTATCCTAACGTTAAAGGCATAAGTGGAAGTCAACACTATTTAGTACATGTACACATGGTTGGCCTAGAACAATTGTTGATGAGATTAATGTTAATTCAAAAAATGACCTCCTTGATTTCGAGGAGGTTGTTTTTATAATTAACATTGATCTCTTGGAACCTTTCTTTATAGTTTACTGCACATTACACCTTTTTGGCATAAGCAAAAATATAAACAATCGATGTGTAAAAAGACATCAAAGTTAAATGAAAGATGATATCCTCTCATTGGTTCTTTTCAAATTAATGTTGATCATAATTAACGATGATTTCAAAGAGATAAACAAAGGTTTGACACCCATTATTCTATTCATGGTTTTTTTTTTTTCAATTTTGTTAAGTAGATGGACTAACAACCATTCACAAGAGTAATGGACCAAATCTAGCTAGAAGTTAGGCAAGAAAGTAGAACTTTTTAAAAATCTATTTTGTTATGGTGACTTCTATGACATCAACACCTAAATGTGGCAACTTTTGATTACCATAGTATCTTTTCAGGTTCGACACCTTAGTGCCAAATTATTAATTTAATTTCCAATTCTTAATTCGGTAGTTAAAATTTGAATTTTGAAAAGTTTAGCACTCTATATTAAATTTATTAGAACCAAATGCTTGTATAAAGAGAAGTTTAGTGCTTTTGTGGTTAGTAAGTTATTGTAAGCCACTTGGAAAGGAGGTTCAGGGATCAAACTTGGTTGGTTGCATTCATTCAAAAAAATTTCGTCATAACTAACTGTTAATATCCAAAAAAATTGGCAAATTACAAAATAATTTAATTTATGCTGAACCTAAAAAGGTACTATGGTATCTTTCATTAAAAAAAGGTAATTTTTGCAAAAAAGATCCAAAATCTTTTGTACAATTCACATGTTCCAAAAAAAACATTGATTGTAATTCATATTAAAAAACCTAGTTACTCATTAATCATGCAAACCACTAATCAAAATTGGTTGGCAAATTGCCTCATCTTGTTTGATCAAGCCATCTTTGGAAAGACTCCCTATCTAGGGAAGGGTGGTTTGTTGTTTGATGTTTCTAAAAAGTAAATATGAAACTCCATTGCAAAAGCCCTTTCTCCCAAAACCTCACCCAAAAATAATGATGATATTAAAGTTATCTATAAAGTCTTCTTCTTGGGGATGAAAACCCCTAGTTTGGATGGGACTAGGGATAATTCATGTAACAAGGGGCTCAAATTTACAACTTGAAATAATAAGGGATTGAAGATTTTGGTGCAAAAACTAGCTTCATCATTGATCTTTGTTTTGCATCATTTTGCATGAAAGAGTCAAGCATGACTTAAGGTTTTTTTTTCCTTTGTGATTTGTGTGTGAAGAGTTTTGTGTGCACGAAGGTGTAAAGGGCGGTGTAACAGAGAGAATGAAAGAGAAGTGCAAAGATAGTAACCTTGGCAAAGGAGTGTGAGAAAATTATTGAAATGAGATTTTTTGTGAAAGTTTTTTAGTTTCCACTATGTGTTAATCATCAATAGAGCTCCAAGAAATGTAGTGCAACAAGTTGAGATAGTGGACTTTCATATTGAACAAGTAAAAGACATTGAACCTTCAATGAGTTGATGTTCATGGAAAGGTTTGCACAAGGGACAAACTACACAAAGGAACATAAGGGGTTTTTGAATTCAAGAGGCGAGAATTAGGTTTAAAGAGAAACTCTTCAATTTCCATTGAAGAATTGAGCTATGATGTTGTTATTTGTGTTATTTGGCCTTGATTTTGACCATATAATGATGTGGACAAACTTTCTTGCATATGTTTAAGCACTTTGATGACCATATTTGCTTTGCCATCTTACCTTTTAAGGTGTATCAACTTGGACATTGAACTTTTGAGGTCTACCATGACCAATTCAAGGTGCAAATTGATGAATTTAGGTTGAAGATTTATGAATTGAAGTGCGAGCTAATCCAATTGAGGTTAGCCCATGACATTTGGAGGTTTGTTTTAAAGAGATTAGGGTTTGTGATGGTTCTTGGAGGTTCATAATGGCTACTTACTATTAAATTCATGGATTCATTTGTGTTTGGTATGAAATCAACTAAAACATGAGTAACCTTAAGAAAAAAGAAAGGTAGAGGAACCTTTAAGTGAGTGAGTGATAAAAAAAATGGAACTCTCATAAGTGAAATAAGAAAATGAAAAAAAAATGATAAATAAAGGAGCCAACTTATGTAATTCCATGTATAAGAAACCCTAAAAATCATCTTATTTAATTCATCCTGCAAACTCTAAAATAACTTTGTAATGAAAGAAAAAGAAAAAGCCTAGAAACGCAAACCTTAATAACAATGTTTCAAATTTTACTTCACCCCTATTTTCATCAATAATCCTTAGTTTCATGATTTCATCACTAGATTTGGGTACTTGATAATTAACATAAAACAATTTTTTTTTTCCCCCCAATTTTGAAGGAATGCACTTTTAAAACATCATCAAAACAAACTCAAAAACTAGAGCAAAACCACATGGATATACAAAAAGCTTTCAAAAAGTTATGTCCTACAATAAAACATGTTTTTTCCACATAAACTTATGTACCCTTACTAGATTTTATATTTCCCACCAGATTTTGTCACTTCTTTGACAACAAACTTAGGAATATTCTGGAAAATGTTGTTTTTCTAGAGTAAAATTTGACTAATTTTTCCATTTTGTTTGAAAACTTTTCACAATTTTTGATGCCACAAAATTGAAAAAAGACACACTTGACCCTAGTTATGTGAAGGGTAATGACCAAAGAAGGGGGCTATTCTAAAGAACAAGGACCCTGAGCAAGGTGCACGGTAAGATGCCATAACCTTGAAACATTTGGTTTCCGAAATTACTTTGTTGAGCTATGTTGGCTACTGACTACTGTTTGGCAGAAACCATTCATGAATTGAAACTGTATTCAAACACTTACCACTAGGTCATCAACTGAATGCATAATCCAGCAATGTTTACTTGGGTACATTAGCTTCCAAAGACACAATCTGCAAAAGTGATATCAAAGTTTAACCCCAGATGGACAGTCCAAATAAGTGATTTCAGAAGCCCCAATAGCACTCAATTGCCTCTATATCAGTAGCCCACCCACCAGTCCACAGTTCATTCCCTTATATCATAGGGGGATTACGCCCCTCAAACAAAGGATTCTGAAAATTCAGAGGTAGAGGGATACCCCAGATCTTCAACTCAACTAGACCTCACGAGCTTCAGGCTCACCAGTCCAGGAATCCAAAATGACCTTACCTGGTTGAAGTCATTCGGATAACTGAATCTGTGCCAAGTTTTGCCACAGGCAAAGATCAGGGAGGTATACTGTAGCAAGCTTGCATTCCATTAGTGATAGAATCTGGCACAAGTGAGTTAGGTAAATGACCAAATTAACAGATGTGCTTATGGTAGAAATCCTGTGCAAAGAGATACTGCAAAGATGCCAGCAGAGGGTTCAGCAACAGCTGTTATTAAAAAAATTAAGCCATTCGCTAGTAACCTTCAAAAGCAAGCATAAGTATAACTATGAAGAACACAATATATTAACAATTACAGTCACTTCACACAACTACACCTTACTAACTTTTAAGACATGGAAACTTCTCCAAAGATGTACAAAGACATAACACCTTGAGAGGGCCTCACATGGGTGGTATTTACAGGTCATACCCTGGATATCAACACTGGAAACCTGTGAACAGAGTCTCCCACAAAGCCTTAGCCCTTCTTCTCTTTTGAAGGAGCCCTTGGGATTTTGCTCAGAACCGCAGCACCAAATTTGTTGTAATGCTTTTGGACCTCATCACCTGCTCTCAGCACATGGTGGTCAATAATATCCTCATACTTATCATAGATGAATGGAATAGTGTGTGCCAAGATAACACCTGTTACAATGACATTGCAACAAAAAAAATAGTCAGTACAAGAGGTTGGACTTTTGCACATGCCAGTAGAAGATCACCAGTGAAAAGAAGTAAAATATCAGTGACTGCTCTACAGGGAGTAAGCAAATTTAGTTAAATTGTGTGAGAATGAGGGATTGCCGGCAAAACCAGGAATGACAAAGCCACACTACCAGATGAAAGTGACTAAAGGAAAGTTACACATCAATGCTGCATTAGCATTAGCAGCAAGGATTTTCAGCAATCCAGCATTGAAATGTAGCCGTCTTTCAGTTGCTCTGATAGCAAGGTTTATCCAGGATGTAGCTCTATACAATAATTTCAATCTGTTAGGACCACTCCCTTGGAAGGATTGCATTTAAAGTTGTGATGAAGATAACTGTGACACTTAAACCTCATGCATTGAAATAGGCCAGCAGCATTGACAATTGCCCATGACATGTAGCATAGATACCAGAACATCTGGCATAAAAAAAAATCTCACCTTTTTCTGCTTCAAATATGAAACTTCAAGGCTTTTCATACAACACAAACAGATCTGTGACATGAACCTCAGAATTGGGGAGTCACAATCTATGCATGCTCAAGCTACACACAATTGGTGGTATCCAACAAGCTGCCATCTTACCAATCCACAGAGCAGTGAGGAAATTGACCCTTGAAGCCACAGTTGAGATAATCCACAGCAATGCAACCACCTGCAAGTATCAAGCAAGGGCTCAAAAACTGTGGGCTTAAAAAATATCATGATGCAAAAGCATACCATTCAGGAGCAGATGTGGGTACCTTCAAGAAAAGCTTGAAATCCTTGCCTCGAGCTACATCTTGGACAACTTCCAAAAACTTGTTGAGTTCCACACGAAGAGCACTTGCTGTGCTGAGCACGACGTCTTCAGAGAGAGTTAGATCATGCACAGGAGGACCAGGCCTGTCAAACAGAAAGGGATGAGCTTGTCAATGGCATGAGGAATGAACTGCAACACAGAGATATATAACACATCACATTGAGCAGTTCCAGACATGGACAATAGCATGCCAGCTGTAGAAGAAGGCCAGTTCCTGAAGAAGATAATATCAAGAAACATATCAGTGACATACTGAAGAACCTTGACTTTAGGGTGTCCTTGTAACTGGACAAACCAGGAGGCACACCTGTTCAGAAGAGCTGCCAGATTTGCCCACACAAAGAGGATGATGACGGTGAAGAAGAGGATGTTGGAAAGTAGGGCAACCAAAGTGTATTGAGACTTCTCTAACAGAAACCATATGACTGTTGATCCAACAAGGATGGAAATGGACAGGTGTTTCTGTCTCCAAAGAAGCACATCGGCAACTGCAGAGACACAAACTTGCAATTCAGAGATGCCAGAAACAAAAAAGGTCAAATTTACTGAGAAACAAATTTCCAAATAAATGAAATAGCCCAAGGAACACCTCACACATATAGACAAAATCAGCTGCAGCACCTGACAACCAGAACACAATGATTACAAGGAAACCAAAATTTCACCTTGTTCCCCACCAAGAAGCTGGTGGACAGATTTATCTCGGTTGAAGAGCCGCCGTGGTGCAGATACATATCTGTCTGAAGGAGCTGATGTAGAGGCTGGAAGATCTGATGCATTGTCCACTGCACTGTGCAAGGCATCAGCTGCCACAGCTGACACATCTGTGTTTTCTGACATGGTGCTGTGCACCTGACTGCCACCCAATACACGATCTTCAGAGAGACTTCAGTTGCAAGGTATCTGATGCGAATAATTTGCACCCAAACAACAACCAAATAAGAACAAATTGAGTCACTTCAAGGGCTGACAAATCAATCACTCAACACCACAGTATTTGGAGAATTGCACAGCATTTAGTCTCTCAAAATAACTGCTGCAGAACAGAAACATTATTTCCATAGGAAGATCCATCATCCCTCCTCTCTAGGTCAAGAATTGAACATAGAAACATCAATTTCTCACAAGCAAAGCTTCTGAAACTGAACTTTGATGAGATCTGCTCTTGATGAAACAGGAAACATCAAGCATCATGATGTATACACATCAAACATCATAAGCTGTATTTAAACTACAGCGACATACTAGAAGAATCTATGAGAATGTGCTCTCAGCAAGGCAGTAAAAGCAGACGGCTGCCTTGAGAGTCAAGTGGACGCTGAAAACCCTTCATCTAGGTCAAGTCTCTATACCAAGGAATCCGATTTAGATGTCAAACTTGAGTAGAGTATTACACAAATAGCAGTCGTAAACTGCAATACTCTCGTAACCATAATGGACCGGAGAATGTCATACATCACCGAAGACATCTTCTATCAGAGGCCAGAAATTCACTAGAGAACAAAGAAAGAACGCATCACGAAAATTCAAGAAGCACTCGTCTGAAGATGGCCAGGAGGAAAAAGAGATGCCCTGCGAACGGTCAAGCCAACCCGGAGGGAGAAGATGCTTGGTCCAGGATCGATCAGGTCACCAAAGGGAAAACCGGAAACCAAAAGCTATATTGGACCTTTCGGTAAATGAAAAAAAAACAGAAATATAGAGAGTACAACAGCAGACAAGCAAAGCAAGGGAAAAAAAATAGGCACATCACAACTGGGATATCCCAAAGAACAAGCGTTTCAGCAAATCGGGAGGGAAGAAAAATCACACAAATACAAAAAGGAAAGGGGAAAAATTCGATAATGCTAGAATTCTATTTCATCGTTGGGGGAATCGAAGAACTAACCTTGGCCACAAACGAAGCCTGAAGTGCAACCCGTTGCGCTGCAGGAAGGAAGAAAGGAAGGAACAAAACCGAAGGAATGAGAAAGACGAAGGTTTTGCACTAGAGAACCCCATGGCGCCCTTGAGCGTTCAAGACCGTCGATCTTCCCACCCGTATCGCATCGCCACCTTCCGAGGTGGGGATCTCTTTGAACCCCCGTTCACACATGCCAATAATAGGCCCTTCATTCCGGGGCTTGAGATCCCGAGCCAATCCACATGGCAAATTTCTATTCGCTTCTCTCCCGATCGTGCCCAACCATGTCAGCGACCTTACTAACTTAAGGTCCTGATCAGTGTTGGGCGGTTCTTAGAATGACGGACATATTACCCTCCGGTTATCATACAGGTTATACTAGTGCTGGGTGGTTCTCACTTTTTTTTTCGTGAAAACTGTCAGTTCCGGTTCTTAGGACTGTTTCAAAGAACCTTTTAGGCTTTCAATTTTTTTTAAAAATTTTTTTCCCTCAAGTTTGGAAAATTGTTCAAAGTTTCAGAACTTTGAGAAATTTAAAATGCACCTGGTTTTCAGGTGAGCCAATTCTCATCAATTTTTGAACCAGTGATTTCCAAAGATGGTTCTCACAACTTGGTTATCTAAAAAAAATACTATCAATTTTTTTCAATTAAAAAAATGATAATAATTAGAATTATTTGCAAAAACATGATGAAAATGCATAAATTCAAGTTTTTAAATTTCAATTTTCATTTCATTTAGATTCACCTTCAAAATTTTCTAACTCTTTTTTCTAAATGTTCATCATCTGTCTCAATAAACTTTATTAAATTGCAAGAATATTTGCGACCAACTCTTGGGTCAATAGATTAATTCTTGTTAACAAATATTAAAGTTTCCAAGTTTTTTTTATTGTAAGTGACATCTCCTACTCCTAAGGTTGGTGAGTATGCCAACAAAAAAATAAAATCCTTTTATTCTTTATTTTTGATCCAACAATTTGTAGTATCTATCAAGCAAAACAACAATAGAGGAGAAAATATATTCATGTTTTTGTTACCATTAGAAAGTGCACTTAATTGCTTTAACGTTCACTTGAAATCTCTTAAAGATTAATAAATTTTTATTAACCAGTTCTTTAACTAGTTCACTTGTGTTGGCAATTATTTCAAAAATATTAGATACAATCTTCATCAACTTTCTAAGCTACAAATCCAAATCCAATTTCCTAATTTATCACAAGATGTAAGTGATGATAAAAATTCAAAAGCATAAGATGCAAGGATTTTTTGTCATATTTTTTAACAATTCAAATGTCTTGTTCATGATCAACAAATGAAGACACCAAACAAAGATTCTTAAATTGTGAATCTAACATCAATGAAAACATGTTGTGAGTTTTTCTTCTTTCATATGTTCTTAAAAATGAAAGGAAAGAGTCAAACAGACTTCGCAAGATTTTAACGTTTGAAGTAAGCAAAGACAATTCAAAGGCAATGCCAAAATCATCATCCATTAGTTGGTTTAGTGCTAGTGCAATTCCAACTTTTTTTAACTTAAAACTTGTTGTGACAATGGAGTCTAAGGCATCACTTAGCAATCAATGGTCTTTGAACTAGTTTAAAACATAAACAATAATAATTAGAGATAAGCAATCAACAATTGTTTGAAAAATATGCTAAATGAGAGGGTGGAATTTGAGTAAAAACATGAACAACAATTTGTGATTTATAACATAACATAATGATTTTTTCAAGTAATAAGGCCTCCTAGAACAAGATTATTTTGCTTGCAAACTTGCAAAATATTTAATAGAATGTTAATGTTCTAAAAAGAAAAAAAGATAAAATTGCAAACCAATTTACAACATAAATATAAACATATTTTTTGAAAATTATTTTATTTTTACAAGAGTATTTAACTTTCTTGGATGAATTCCAAATTCAATACGAGCCTTATTCCACTCCTATTTGCCTTTACCAAAATGTCTTGGCCAAATTATGCATTTTTGTAGATTAAACTGGGTAGATTTAATGGAAACATATTTTAAGCTTTTGCAAGCTTTTTTTTTTGTTGTCCTCTATTGGTATGCTTTGGAAAATACATGGTCAAAGCAAGTGCCTTGGAAGCTTTCTTCCAAACCAAAAAGTTTACAATTCACAACACATTTTAATGTTAATGTGATTACATTCAAATTTGCACCTTCATCTTTCACACATGTAATAACGTTCTTTTTTAAGCCATATTGATCCAACAATTGAATTAGGTTTCTTGCCAAGGCTTGACTTGTAGTTTCACCTACCTCAAACAACTTTATTGTGATATGTTTAAACTACCAATCCATACCTAAAAAACTAATTTTTAAAGCAAAAACATCATGTGCTCCCTTGCATATCCATAAATCAAAATTGGCTATTGGAGAACAAACTTTTTTCAATTTTGACAAAACATATTTTTGTTTTGTCTTTTTCACCAAATCAAGTAAAACCTATTGTGAAAATAATTTTTAAAAAAGAAACACAACTTTTGGACATAAGTGCATTACAAATGTTTCAACCATGTACTTTCCACAAATTGAATAGATAAGTGATTTTTGGCAACCAAAAAACGAACTGGGCTTGAAGAAATTATTTTTGTTACACATCTTTTTTAAAAACATCTTTTGCACCAAAAAATTTGATATTTCAAAACTAAACACATTAGGTTTTTTTTTTTGCAGGTTGTCTTTCCAATAAACTTTTCACTGGATTACTCATTTCCTTTTCAAAATTTTTGCAATAAAAACATGATTTGCATCCACATGTTTTTGCAATATTGTTGTTTCGTTTTAATAATACAAATATGATTATTTTCCTTTCTTTGTTCGTGGACTAAAAAGGACAAGACTAGTGTGACAAAACATACAACACATGATATGAATTTTTTCCCCCATGATTAATGTTATTATCATTTACAACGTAAAAGGACCAACAAAATGCATTGTTGTCATTGAATCTACCAGTTTAAGTAGATGCCATTTACAATTGGACAGTTAAGAAAAGTTGATTTTGTGAACAAAAATTGGCCAATTGATTTTAGAATTGGTTCTAAATTGTCTTTTAATTTGGTGGAATTAAGTGAGAATGATTTAGATTTAGAAGAAGACTTTAAAAAGTTTGAGCTTTATTGAAGAGCGTGAAATCATGAACATATAAATTTTTTGAAGGAAAATAATAATAATAATAATAATAATTTTCATTCAAAAAAATTACCATTTTTTTAATAATCTTAGTAATTTAAAACATAAACCTTATTGGTGGAAATAATTGAACTTTTGATACTCAATTTCTGAGAACCTTATTTCGAAAACAAGCTGCTATGAAAAATTGTATCAAATGGGCAAATTATATCTTTGTAGGCATGTCTTCTTGATCTAAAGCACTTTCTTCTTTCTCACCTGATCCACACAACTTTTTCTTCTTCCCAGGTCTGTAAATGATATGCTCCATTCAGAGAAAACTCAAATGCAAATTCCAATGAGCAATTGGCTTTTAGGGTTTTTACTCAATGAATTTAAAAAATGATGTCACATGGAGCAGATGTGATCAGTTGGCAGATTTCAAAACTAAGGCCCACTTTAGACGAGGTTTCCAGGGTCCAATTTCCTAGGAACCAATTTTGGACTGATTTGAAGCAAATTGAGTCCTTGAGTTGGACTATACGTTGGTCCCTAGCCTCATTCTTGGTTCTCCAAATCAGGAGCTCTCCTTTTAGCAAAGGGTTTTTTGGTTGGAACCAATTGATTTTCCCTCCAAAACAGGTGCCATGTAGGTTTAGCCTCAATTTGCCACTTTTTGGTCTTGGACCCTCGTCTAAAGTCACCCTGATCCATTGAAATTGTGACTTTCTCAACTGAAAACTGTCATAGTTTCGCTTGTCTTCTTTCTTTTGCTCTTCATGATGGATCTTGATGGGATTGTACTCTCCAAGAGAATCATCATGGTCAAGCAGGAGGGAAGAAACAACAACAAAAGAAGAAGCAGCATCCAGGATTTGGTACAAGCAGCGAGTGTGGCACTAGGAATACAATTTGGGTGGGCATTGCAGTTGTCATTATTAACTCCATACATACAAGAGCTTGGCATTCCTCATGCAGGTGTGAGTCTGATATGGCTGTGCGGTCCAGTTTCTGGGACTTTGGTACAACCGCTGGTGGGTCATTACAGCGATAGATGTACAAGCAAGCACGGCAGAAGAAGGCCTTTCCTTGTTGCTGGTGCAGTCTTTGTGGTCATCGCTGGTCTCATCATAAGCTTCTCTGCCGACTTGGGTTACTTGTTGGGTGACAACTTGGGTGATGGCGATGGTGGTGCCTTCTTTCGACCACGCGCCATCGCCATTTTTGTTTTAGGGTTTTGGGTTTTTGACCTTGCAAACAATACAATACAAGGTCCTTGTCGTGCATTGTTGGCAGATTTGGTGGGGGATGACGAGAAAAGATCCAGGAGTGCATTTGGGTTTTCATCTACATTCATGGCGCTCGGGAATGTCTTAGGGTTTGCCGCAAGTGCTTATGATCGATGGTATCAGGTTTTCCCCTTCACAAAAACCCATGCATGTGACAAGGTTTGTGCGAATCTGAAGTCGGTTTTCTTTGTGGAGATCTTCCTTCTCCTTTTCACAGTGGTCTTAACCCTGAAAGCTGCCCCAGAGATTCCATGGAATTCTTCTTCCAAGAGTTGGAGAAACCCTAATATACCACCCACCAGCACCACTCCTTTGCTTTCAGAAAACCATCTGGAAGAACCTAATGAAGCTGCTGCCACTGAAATTGATGAGGATGAGAAAGAAGAAGATGGCAACCAAGAAACAGAGGATCAGGAATCAGTGGCTGGACATGTTTTGTGGGATCTGGTGGGAGCTTTACAACAACTTCAGGGTCCCATGTGGTGTATTCTTGCTGTCACGGCTCTCACATGGATTTCATGGTATCCTTTCCTCCTTTATGACACAGACTGGATGGGGCGGGAAGTCTATGGTGGTGACCCATCTGACCCAGCTCGCAGCAAACAATACTATGACGGTGTTTCTATGGGTGCTTTAGGGTTGATGCTTAATTCCATCATCCTTGGACTTTTCTCACTTATCATCAACTACCTTTGCCGGCATCTGGGATCAAATTGTGTCTGGGGTGTTGCCAACTTGATCATGAGCACTTGCTTTGTGGGAACCCTGATCATAACATGGGCTGTACCTCCAGCAGCATTCATCAAAGATCAAGGCCCACCAGCATACATCAAAGCTGCTGCGCTTGGGCTTTTCGCCTTACTTGGAATCCCTCTCGCAGTCACCTACTCTTTGCCATATGCACTGACAGCAACTTTCACTGAAGCTATTGGGGGTGGTCAGGGGCTTGCAATGGGGGTGCTCAATCTTGCTGTTGTGGTACCACAGATCTTTCTCTCCATTGGAAGTGGCTACTGGGATGAGCTTTGGGGAGGTGGAAATTCTCCAGCGTTTTTGCTTGGTGCTGTAGTTGCTGTTTGTTCTGCCATTGCTGCTGTGTTGCTGCTACCAAGGCAAAGAAGGGCCTGTTGATTTCAAAGCAGATCTTAGTATAGAAAGCCATCTTTGGGTTGTCCAGACAACAGTCTCTTGGTTTTCTGATAGCAACCAAGGAGTTTGTGAAACTCAGATCAGGTTTGAAGAACCCCAAGGATTCCTCCTCATTGTTGTCATTTGTTCTACCATTGCTACTGTGTTGCTGCTGCCAGGGTGAAGATTAAGGCCCTGTTGATTTGAAGCAGAACTTAGTACATGCTACACATGAACGTTACCCATTCATTCCTATGTCTTTTTTGCTTAGCAAGCCAAAATGTGACAGTTCCTGAAGAAAGAAAATCTTTGGTTTGTCCAGACTAGAGTCTTTTCATTTCTGACAGCAAGGAAGGAGATTGGTGAGACTCAGATCAGGTTTTTCATCACCAAAGGATTCCTCATAACCATCAAGAAATTTGCCCCAAAATTAAAGGTACTTTATCATAACCATTGCACATACTCCATGAATAAAGAAATCATTTAGCACACAAACAGTTACTCAGTATTGGTTGGTTGTTTGAGAAATCTGGGCTAAGTAAAAAAAAGGAGCAGCAATTTGCAGACACTTCCAACAGGCATTGACGACCCTTCCCACTTGCAATTAAACTTTACATGGATGTTGATCAGCTGACTATGTTGCTTTTCTTTTGTCACAGGCATGACATGGGCTACTACCTATCAGTTCAGCTACTACTAATGGAGGAAAAACTTCCCCAAAGCTTTGCACAATTTGGTGTATAGTGAATTAGATCATACCCACCCAACACTGGTAAGCACTCCCAAGGCAGCCAGGCTGGGGATGGGAATGCAGCTGAATAGCCTTCTGTGGCCTGTTCATTGGCGTTAATGGCAGGTAGGTCACTAACCAAATAATGGGTAGGTGGCAGAATCGGTTGCATGGGGGTGGAATTAACCGCCCTTGCTAGTACTGTTCCTATGACAAAACCCCATAGCACACCAGTTATGTGGGAAACTGGAATGCCATGCAATGGAAGAACTACTTCAAGAACAAAACAAACCCCTCCATCAAGCAACGAGAAATTACAGTCAATTACAGTTTAGAACATGGCTTCTCGATACACTAGGAATCTTTTTGCAGGTCTTTGCACACACAGGTGCAATATCACTCCTCTTTTCTAGGAGAGATATTCACAGATTTAAGGTGTACTCCAATTTCATAAAAACCTGCAGCCAGATTCATAGTGAATTTGGAGGAACATTTACATAGCTTAAGAATCCTCAGGACATTTTGGGAAACAAATTGCCTCCCCTGTGGCCATTCTGTTTTCCAAAATGCCTTGTGTTGTTTTTTTTTTCTCCTCTGAGACCTCAAAGGTACCTGCCAAATACCTGCCTGGTATCATGGGAAAAGAAACTGAAAATCATCAATTTTTATGCTGTGTAACACCCTCGGCCATGAGTATTGCTGGAATCACACCCACTTCAGCCCCACTTCATGTGGACCCTATTTCCAGTAATGACCACATCCTCAGGTGTTACCTTACAGTAAACGCAAGCGTTCTTCCAAGTACTTTGTGGGTAGTTCAATACATAGAAAGGAGCCAACATTGAATGGGTCAAGCTACAGAATCCTCTTCTTTCTTGCAAATGTTGGAGTCAATTCAACTTTTTTTTAAAAAAATTTCAACTTTTTTTTTTTTTTTTTTTGGGTTTCTTGGTTTGCTAGTTGGTTTTTAAATGTTTTTTATGCTTTTAAAAAAAAACAATTTTTCTTGTTTTATTAAATCTTTTACTATTTAATTTTTTTTTTTTTTTGTTCTAATAATTTTTTATTTGTTTGTTTTTTTTGCACAGATTTTTGTCTACTAA
>Ga0116227_10001071_pt1 | contig 59009 bp, 41 predicted proteins | sample S1TSphgellanicum_FD_89693 | JGI IMG/M metagenome (GOLD analysis project Ga0116227, IMG submission 89693) | Host-associated microbial communities from peat moss isolated from Minnesota, USA - S1T2_Fb - Sphagnum magellanicum MG | ecosystem: Host-associated > Plants > Peat moss > Unclassified...
CCGCCCTCCACTTTATTATGACACTTACATAATAATAATAATAAGAATGAATTAAATGGGTATTTATATTATTTCTGATTTGATTTGCTCAAAACTGAGACTTTAAAAAAAGATAGACTTGTTTGTGTGTACAGTGGGATTTTGCAAATCTTCACATTCAACAACCCTTTGAAGAGCACCCTATGATAGGTTTTGATGACTAACCCTAGTAGTGCAGTCATAGCTTCTGGGTTCAGAAATTTGATGCTAGTCATCTTGGTCTTAAGTTAGCTGCATTGCACACACATATGTCAGCCAGTCTTTTTTTAAAAAATAATTTAAAAATAATAATTAATAAGTTTTTTATGGAGCCAAAGTGGCAATCATCTAGAAGAAAATTTAGCCATATTTGGCTATCAATCAGATATGAAAGTACTTTTTGGAAAAAATATCTTTCTATTATCCTTAGCTACCCTGCTGGAACTTATCATAAAATTCCAGCAATTTGGAATAAATAAATAAATATTTAAAATAAATAAATAAATAAATGAATATATATATATTCAAAATCTGGCGAATTTGGTCCTTTTTTTCCATGAGAAATATCCTCTGTATATAAGTTGAGACCTTATTTTCCAAGTCAAAGTTTGGTGAACATTTGCCAATAAAACAAACGAGTGTGTATGTAGATTGCTATTATGGCTAGAATATAAGAGCAACAATGTTTTAGTTCTTCACTGAGCTGTCTGAGTAGGCCTTATGTCAGACATTGAAGAGATTATTGGAAGGGAGCTAAGAACGTTTGCACTAGTGTTGGCTGGTTTCGGGTTTCAGAGAGGAATTTGGTCTATAACTTGGATAGGCATACATGGGACCTGGAATTGGTCAAGAACCAGACCCCCTGGTTTTACATGGACTCAGACTCGACCTTACTTAGAATTGAACCCCATGGGTCCACATGGTTTTAGAATGTTTCATTTCCTTTTATTTGGTCCTAGGGGAATGTTCTTTCTACTCAACCCACAATGTACTAGACCTTATTTTAACAACAGGTTTTGTCCATTTGTTTGTTTTTTTAAACAAAGTTAAAACCTAACAATAACAAACCACCTTGACCAATCATATATGGCCAATTGAAAATGAATGTTAATGACTTTTACTAGGCTTAGTAGATTAAACAAAAATGTTAAGCCAAAGCCATTTTATTGAACATGTTGTACATGTTTTTTTACTAATCTTCATCCAAAACATGACATGTAATGTATTATTGGTGATGCTTTTAAAGCAATTGTGGGGTGCAATACTTGTAAGGCCCTTGTTTGAGACTATTGATTTACACTAATAAGGCCCCTTGACAACTATATTTTATTAATTTTTACTAGTTTCTACAAGTTTTTACAAAGGACAAGGCTCCCCATTTTGGGTATTATGAATGTACATTTTATACAACTAGATGTTATTGTCCAAATCAAATGTAAAAAGCTTATGATCATAATGTCCTTAATGGGGAACATCTACACCCACACCTTTTTTGGGCCTAGATGGTTGTATTTGCCACATCCAACATATAATACATCATTTATTTCCTCACCCCCACCAATGAGCATGAAACATTTGATAATATAAAATTTAAAAATAATTAAATGTTAATCACATAGGTCAATTACTATGGTTGACCAATAAAAAATCATGAATTTCTTTTTCTACTTGCCCTTTTAGAAAACATTGTATATTATACAAATTTATACCCCCCCTAAATCTCACATTATTTAAAGGTTGTAATTCACCCAAAAGGGTCTTATCACAATCAAACGAGCCAAAAACCATGTTGGAGGACTAAAAAACTATCAATTTTGTCAAATATGTAATGTCACTTTAATGTCATGTTGATCAAGGAAATTTATGTTAAATAATTTATATGAGTGTTGAAGATTTTTTAAAAATAATTTAATTTAATAAATTGAGTTTGGTTTTAGTAAAAGACTTTTGAACTTTAACACCCCAAAATCAAAATTATAAAACACTAGGCTAAGGACTCTTTTAATAAAGGAATTTTGATGGGATTTTTTTTGAAATGATGCTAACCTACCATCCACATAAGAAAAATATTCATAATTTAAAATTTTTGATACTTGAAATTTTTAAAAATTTAAGATATAATTTTTAAAATTTCAAATTTCAAAAATCATTTGCTAGATGTAAATGGATCATAATGTGTATGACATATGCACAAATTTTTGGCTTATGATACAAAAAGTAAGGCTTAGGGTAATTATCATATTTTAACATGATTTGAAATTATGATTATTTTTCTTAACAAAAATGGAAAATCTAGCAAAATTTGTACACTTTTAGAAAATTCATATTTATTCAAAAATATTTAACACAAGTAATGTAATTCATTGGGGGAATTTTCAACGTTTTGAAAAAAAGTTGCAAAAGAAATCCTTCAAAAATTCCTTTCTTTGAAAAAATCAAAATGTTAAAAAAAGGCCCATTTGTGGTTGAGTCCTTTGTCATCATTGGTTCATTTGATTATAATTGCACTAAAAATAGTGATTATATGCCATTGTATTTTTGCTATTGGAAATAATTTTTGAGCAATTCCAACGATTCATTATGTTTAATGGAACATTATCACTAAATAACACATCTAATTTAATGTTTAAAGCATATTCCTCCCCCCACCAATTCACAATAAATATTGGACAATGTGTATTGAAAGAACATATATATACCACATGTTTGTATCATGTGATGTATCTGAAGTGGCAATTGTCCATCAAAAGATTTGATTAGACTTGGTTATTATTAGGATATGGAATTATTTTTTTTAAAAACCTCTTTCTACATCATTGGCCACCTAATGGAAATTAATATGGAAATATGACCCCTAATAGAATATAAGAAATTTATTAATTTAAAAGTCCAAAAACCATACTTTCACATTTTCTTATACTTAAATTTGTTGACATTTTTTGCTTAAAATGGTCCCCCTTTAATGTACTTTTACTTTTATTCCTTGTTTAATATGCCACATTAGCCCCACATTTACTCCCAAATGTGGCGTGGTTGCACAATGGTTGAACATCCCAATAGAGGTGAAATTGTACTGAGTTGGGGCATAGTTTAAAACATTTACACTTTTCGAAAACATAAAAATAAATGCAAGAAGGAATCGAAGTTGCATTGAGGGGGTCATGGCACAAATTAGAATGGTGAAAATCATCACATGTTCAAGAAAGGTGTGTTTCTTACTATTTTATGGCAAGGTGGGGACTTTGAAAATTGACCCCAAGGCATAGTCATGGAAAGAAAGGAAGGAACCTCTAATATCCTTGATCACAATGTTAGGAAGGAGCACTTTGAGAAGCTCCAAGCCTAAGACTAATATAATGGAAAAGAGGTGCAATGAATTCTTACCACTTAGTTTCAAGTTAAGGTGGACCAACACATGAAATAAATAGTGGAGCAAGAAGGATGTTGTTTTCATATGGGCCATATGGAATAAGACAATTGTAGTGAATGTGTGGAAAGCCATGCTAGATAGGTTGTTCAATTAGTTGGCCTTTTTTCTAGAATTGATAACGAGTCAATCTTGCATAAATTTTTGGAATGTTGGCATGTTTTAGTGCGCATGAGATTATGCTCATGAAATCATGGATTGCTTAGTGGGTGGAAGCAAATGAACCCAACATGCCACACCTATGTGATGGAAACAATGTGTTTTGGTTGCTTAAATTTCAAGAAGATTTCACAAAATAACATGATTATGGTTGTTACTTGGGGGAGTCACATTTGAACCATTTGGATGTAACGAAATGACTTCATTTTTAACAATGAAAGGTGGCAAATTGACAATGTCTAGAAAGCTATTTGAGATACTTTATTGGACTATCATAGGGCAACATGGGATAACTGCTTGAAGTCAATCAAATGCTCTCTTGCCAAAGAAAGGAATTTTTTTTGAAGGTTTTGGCCAGAGTTGGGGAAGAAACTAAGTAATTTGTTCTAATTAGGTTGATATGTTAAATGATGTTATAACAAACCACACCTCCCCCCCCCACAAAACCTATTTCTTTTCGTAATTAAACAATGCTTCCTATTCCAAAACATTTTGTATTTCAATTGGGAATGGAATGTTGATAGCAATGACTCATTATTCTAGGTTATGATGAAAACAAAAAGTTACCCAAAATCTAATGCTAATCAAATTTGTGTTGACATTAAGTGGTCAATCTAACATCTAAAATCCAACACCTTGTTTGAGGTTGAAATAACATTTTGTGAAATTTTGGAGGTCATGAAAAATGTTTAAATTAAAAAAAAAAAAAAAAATCTCTGATTTTGTGATGTAGGCACACTTGCAATCATCCACAAGAGGAAATAGTCAAATTCGGCTACAAGTTAGAGAGGAGAATATAAAAATTTAAGAATCCTACTATATTTTGATGTTGTACTCAAACCTATTGTCTAAATATGGCAATTACAGAAACTTTTTCTTTGAAAACTAGTGACTTTTGGCGCATTTTTTTCACAAAAATCCTTCTTACAATTTGCACTTGATTATGTTTTGTTGGGGTGGTATGAAAATGTGCCAAAAACACTCAGACCTTTCAACACTCTTTACCCTCGCTTTCAAATGTCACTTTTGTCATTCAAGGTGAGGTAGAAAACTTATAAGAGATTGAAAATTTGAAGAGAAAGGAGTTCAAATAGGCTACATTCATATTAGCTTTGAAAATCAAAGGCTTTTTTCCTCCTTTTCCCTGACTAAAAGGTAAAGGAAATGAAATTACTTTATTTTAAAAGAAAGTAGTTTTGATGGGTCATGTAGGTGTAAGAGTCTTCCCCTTGTGCAACTCATGTTCCAAGTATGTGTAGGTTCATAATAACCTTTGCTTGGTGCTTTATGATAGGAAGGTCCATGGGTGAGTGACATTCCCAAAATATGAGGCCAGACTTGCTAAACCCTAACCTGTGGCCCTACCCTGGGACTTTACCCTACACTTACTAGAGTTTTAGGGTTTTGAGCATTAGGGTGAACCAGCAGCTACACCTTTTAGTGGGCCATATTCAACACTGGAAACGTTAACATTGTGGTCTGAGATGTCAATCTAGTCTTAGGATGGCATGTTTTACCATGGTTAGAAGCAACTCGAATTAAGGGCTGGACATCAGAAAACAAGTCTCTAGTCTCCACCATGCCATGGACTAGCTAACCAGCAACTCGCAAGTGCTGCCTTGTTACCTAGGTGAGGCATGGTAGTGCCGAGTCCATTTGCAGGTAATCGGCCAAGTCAAGCCAGTTATTGGTGCATAACCAGCTTTAGGGGCTGTCAAATTGAGGGGCTCCTTCTTAGTTTTACAGATTTCATTGGTCATTTGGTTTATGCATATGGATGAGAGTACCTTTCTAGTGCACATACTCCGCAGATTATGGATGTAAAGTGAAAACGGTGAGTAAGTCAGTTGAATACAGACCATAACGCTAGCATGGATGTCCAATGAGGAATTGCCACATCATAGAGATGGCCCATAAGGCTGGTTATGGACTTGTAATTTTGGTTGGGGTTGAGTTAGCACAATGTACAATCTGAAACATGATTTGTTCCTTTGCCCCTTTGTGACCCACTTTGGGTTTTGTTGCTCGGGCTCCAACTTGGGCCCTCTCTCTTTGTTCCTTTTTTTTCCTTTTTTCGCCCTTTGCTGGGTGCTTTGTGTAGTGGTGTTTGCCAGGGTTTCATCATCATGTATTGCACTAGGGCTCCATTTCCTTTCGTGAGAAACAGAAATTTCCCTAAACCCTACTAAAATTTGGATTTTTTAGATGTTCCCAATCTGTTCCAACCAAGTTCTCAATGTGATCTCACCTTGCTCCTAACATGTTTCCAATAGCACCCCTCTTCATCCCTTAACCTTTGCCAAAAGTTGAACTCTCATAACCTATATAGGTGGGCCAAATGAAAGCATTTCTATAAATCTATTTGGGGAGTGCAAACTTCGACTTTGAGAAGTGTTTGAGAAGTGTATGGAGTTTCAGAATTTTTGCAATGGGTGACAAGCCAATCAAAGTGGCTTGTTATACCAACAAAGAAAAATATATTTTAAAAAAGGAACTTGGGTATGCACCTTACAACTAATTAATAGAACCAACAATATAAGTTTAGGGTTTAGGGTTCAAGTCTAGGGAATATTTTCAAAAATAAAAACCCAATTGGTTCTTAGGCTAGATCAAATTTTCTTGATCAACAATTTTGAGTTCAATGGGTCCAACTTTTACAAGGACCTCTGATTTTAGGTTTAGGTCAAGACCACTTTCAGCTTATTCTTGGAGATGTTTCAAAAGTTGATTTCTAAGCGATTTTGATGTGTTTGAATTTTGGTGTTTCTAAAGTGTTTCCACCAAGTTCTCAAAAGGTTCCCATGGTGTTTCTTTACTTCCCAAGGTGTTTCCCTATTTGGGCCTCCCTACAACATAAGGAACAACCTATGGAACATGACAACATATTTGTGTGAAGGCCATTTTAGTGCTAGCATTGAAGATGCCTTTATATATTAAAGCCTAAGGCTATGACCTAGGACCCTAGCTCCTACCTAACCCTATGACCCAAACCTTTTTTTAAAAAACACTTAAAATAAACATGGGTAATTGGAAGTTTCATATAAATCTAAGATTATTTGTAGCACAAAAGGTGAAATGGGAGCACCACATTTTATCAAACTTTTTAAAGTTCGCATGTTTGGTGATTGGCACCTTAATTGACCACTTGCAAAAATGTCTTATCCTAACCTAGTTTGCCACAAGCCGCAATGCCATCCAATAACATTTGTCCCAACTTGCAATAAGAGGAAATTATTTGCACATGGATTCCATTTGTCTACTTATGGGATCTCCACCACTTGTATTGAAATTACCACACTTAAGCGATCTACAATATTTTAGGAGCACTTTAGATAGACAATTCCACAGCCTACAATGTCTAAGGAGTCATTGGCTTCATAAACATGAATCCAAGATGTTTATCCGCTTTAGGTAGGCCTTTCAATTGTTACCATTGTGTTCTATTGTCGAGGACTTGCACATGACTACACCACCATCTTAACTTGCTTGTTGGCCATGAAAATGCAAGTATCACCTTGTCCAACACCTTGATCATTCGGTGGTTCCAATGCCCAAGAGACATTTAAATAATCCAAATGTGAGCTTATTTCCAAACCAACTTGTTTAAGTCAATAACTTTGCTACCTATAACCTTATGTAGCAAAACAATATCCATTCAAGGCATTAGCCCTTGGATGTAAAGATTAAATTTGTGTACTTCATCAACATGGTCTTACCTTCACACATCAAATATGAAAGTAGGTGCAATTTTGTGATTCCACATTTTGCTAGGGAGACCATTGTTTGACAGTCCTCACATGGTGAGATGTCACATAATGTGCTTCTTGAAGCCCCAAATGTCAAACAATGCTTGATGTATGTTAGGTTTTCCACTTGAAGGGGAGGGTGTCATTAGACTTATGGTTGTTGTTTTTGTTTTGTGCAAGTTGTTCCTTTTTTAGCATATGAAACATTCAACGTGTCCCCTTTCATTGAAAACATTTCATCCACTACTTTTTCAATTTTGAGCACCAAGTTTATCTTGCCATTGAAATTTTAAAGAGCTTGGCTTCAATTGATTGGGCATCCTAGTTAAAACTTAAGAGCTATCTTGTAATAGATCTATCTAATGATACAACTAGCAACTAGGATTGTGATGCATTATAGACGTCCTTCAACTCATCATCATTTTAATATCTTGGGATAGTTGGATCCCAACTTATTAATTGTTTTTGGTCATGGCAATTGAATTAAGAATGACAAGTTGGTTTGTGTGGGTATGGAGTTTTGGTTTCATGCTTTTAAGGTAATGTGAATGGAAACTTGTGAATGTTTTAAGTTGTTACCTTTGTCATTTCCATGTTTGTTCCAAGTATGAATATATGCAAGAATAAGGTGCTAAAACCATCAAGTAAAACTTGAAAGTCATGAGTTACCTCCACCCTTGGAACTTTACAATTAGGATCATCTAGTTATGCAATTCTCCTTTCAATTCCATTGAGCTTCCTTGGAAACCACAACATTGCATCTAACTAAACTGGCTAGTTGATTGCATCCTTGGTGTTTCATTGAACCTTGTTTCCAAACAAGATGCAATAGGGTCAAACCATGTTAATAAAAGTTGTTGGTGCCTTTTGAGTCATGTTGTGAAATGTTTTTTACACTATTTCATTAATTATGTTTAGAAAATTTATTATATTATTTCATTATCTTTTCTAAGCATGAACAACATTGTTATAGGTTTAAAAATGTGCAAAAACATATTTTATATTTTAATTGGATTACTTTCAAACTTATCTTGATGTTATATTGATATATTAAAGAAATGGGCATACAAATGTAACATACAATTCAATATTATATTAGTTTAAAATTCAAAAAAAATGTAAAATAAGGACTAGTTACACCTGAGGTGGCTCCTATTAACATGATTTGACCCAACATTGTTTTGTTGTTAGTAACCTTAAAAACATCCACCATTTCAATCTCATGTATGTGCACTTGAACTTGAGTTGGGTGGGTAGTAGGGTGACAACACAATTAGGTGCTTTATTTAGATTGTCACAATTTTAAAGTTTATGAATTGTAGATGAACTTAAAAATATAAAATCCAAATAAGCCATATTGAACTTTCAAAATAATGACATTATCGCGAACATATGGTAAAAATTGACATGTGGATTCAGAATATATGAGTAGGGTAAACTACATTTGTTTTTTATATCAATATGTTTTGACCTTTAAAAATATTAGTTTCATGTTTACAAGTGGAACTTGGGAAATAAGAAATAAATAATGTTGGATGTGAGAATTATTGTTGCATGGCCAAATGCCAAGTACGAATGGAACTACTTAAAAAAAACACTAGGAAAACATGAACAAGTTTTTGTAGTTGCTTGAACACAATAACACTATTCCCATAATAACATGAAACAATTCCTAATATGAATGTTCAAGTCATTCTTATTGAACATAAATAAAACTCGTGTTCCTATCTCTCCTTCTTTGCTTTTACATTTTTGGGGGATGATACTAACCATTTATGAGAGAAAGACACACCAATGTGTATCCAAATAGGTACCCACACTGTTAAGCACGGGTGACAAACATTTTAAAGGGCATAATTTTCATGCGACCAATTAAAAAGTTTGACATGCACTTGAGAAAGCCTAGTTTATTTCTTTTTGGTTGGGGGCAAGAGGGGAATGATTTTCCTTTGTCCCCTCTATGTTCTCAAAAAATTCCCATCGAGGTCTCAAAGAGTTCATAAAGTTCCTAATGTGTTTTCGAGATCTTCCAATAGCACCATACTTTTATCCCATATGTTTTGCCCAAACTTGTCCTCTTTTGATCTCCATAGATGGGTCAAAGGCGAGGAACTCTATATTTTTATATTGTGAGTATGACTTTTATTTTAAGGAGCCTCCAAAGTTTCAGTAGGTTTTTTTTGGGTGTGGTGATGGGCAAATCAAAATTACTCATTACATAAAGAAAAAGTTGAACTTGGGAGGCACTCCCCCCATCTAATTAATTGAAAGATGAATAAGTACCCTCAACAATAGAGGGATAAGGATAAGGAGTGTCAAAAAGAAGAAGGCAGTGTAGAAACCTTTGTTTTGCTAAGACAAATTTGAGTTATAACTTATAACTTATCACACATGAGGTTGTCTCACCCTATGATTGAATGTAGCCTACTAGCCCTTGGATGCCAAGGATCTGGTCTGCAGTTCTGGCGCACTAGGCTAGGTACTAGGTACTAGCAGACTGGAGTTGACTAAGTCCCTTGTACAAATGATCCAAAGTGATAAGAGGTAGTAGTCTCTGGGGCGAAAGTCACTAGTCAGGGAGGGACCCATCAAGGCCTGGTTACGGAATAATAAACCTACTTTAATGCCAGTACCAGACCTCGCTGTTCCTGCTCCTGTGATCATGAATAAGCAGATCCAAGGCTTAACTATGATTAGAAGGAGCATGACTGGGAGGATCCATGTTTGTGATATATATATATTAGAGTTATCTGTAAAGTCACCCTGTCTTCACCCTGCGTTTGGGCTTGCTTTCACCCCCCTATCCCCTCCTTCAGTGGTGTCTGCGAAGTAAGGAAATTTTATTAAATCTCACTATGAAATGATGAAACTCAGCATTTAATGCACAAGGTTCGAGAGTAATTTTAGGAGTTTTACAGGTAGGAGCAGCATTTAATGCACAAGGTTCGAGAGTAATTTTAGGAGTTTTACAGGTAGGAGCAGTGAAAATATATGTAGCAGCAGGAAAATCGAGACGCTCAAGAAAAATAGAAAAGACGGGATGAAACTCAGTTTACCACCAAAATTTATGAATAATTTAATTTAGGTTCCAGTTTCGTTTAAAAAACATTTCATTTCCAGTTACGGGTTTGATGCCTATTAGGTATGCCAAAACTGGCCTTTCTCGGCCCCCCTAATTGTGTGACTTCACCAATAACTCTAATGTAATCCATATTAATTAGTTGGGAGTGCCTTCCAAGTTCAGATTTTAGCTCTTTTGCAATGAGCCTCAATTACAAAACAAGTTCTGAAGTGTTGGAGACTCCCCCAAGAAATATTCTCTCCAAACATAGAAACATATTACTACCAATATTCACCCATATAAAGAGGCAAAGTGCTATTGGAAATCCGTTGGGAACTTGATGGGAGCACAATGAAAACACAATGGGAACAACAAACCCCCCCTTGCTTCCCCCCACCCCATGCCCAAGGAAAATAATGTTCCCATTGCCCAAATACCATCCATCCTACAAGGTATGATACTTCCCCACTTACACAGTTAGTTACCCAGGTAGTGTGAGGTGAAAGTGAGAGAGTTAAACAAGAAAAGTTACCAGGATATATCAATTGTGGCTCATCCAGGGGTTTCCAATTGATGGTGCAACTGGTGGGTTGTTCAACTTTGTTGCTTTGCAAGATGGGAGTTCTCAAGGCTTTTGGAAGCACTCTGCTCCAACATCCCTCCAACATTCACTTCTTATGTTCCATGATTTTGGTTTACACCTATTACTTGTTCTCTTTCAGCTTATGTTATATATTTTGTTTTTATACTCTCCAGAAACTGCTAACATCTATTTAATAAAGATTGTTGGAGGTTTCCTGAAATCACAACTGCAAAACAACTTTTTTGCACAACACATACGGTTCACTTTCATGACACACACCCATCGCCATGGTTGACCTATTACAAGCGGTGGGTTGTTCAGATGGAGAGTTCATGACACACACCCATCGCCATGGCTGACCTATTACAAGCGGTTGGTTGCTCAGATGGAGAGTTTTTGACATCTAGTTTGGATTAACTTGACGTCCTTTAAAGTATGGCTTGTTTTTAATACTTTTGTACATTTTTTGAATATGTGATGCGTTTTATAAATGAAGTTTTGTAGGGTTTTGATGACCTTCACGGGGTGCTCATTAGGGAAGTTTACCACAGTGCATGATAGGGAACAGTTGGTGATACACCTCAACTAAATCCATTCAAGTGAACCACACACAATCATCCCATGTTAAAGAGAGTTTTTTAAAAAACATATATATATTTTTGGGAGCATTGTGGAGTTTTTTTAGTGAAAATTGTAATATGTGTGAATAAAATCTTGCATGTCCCAATTAGCTTCCCAAAACTTCAGAAAATCATAACTCATAGGAAACACAGAAGAAACAGGGGCATATGAAGCCACTATATCAACCCTCTTTAGGAGCTTCTCAATGCCATTAACATCTGTTAATTTGGACCTTATTGACTCATCCAAACCATTAGTTAGTAGTTTGAAGTTTGAATGTTGGTGACAACTCTTAGTGACATTTTGTGTCTTCAAATTTCAAATGATTGTACATGTTAAGAATTGCATACAAGTTGGGCATGCAAGCCCAATAGATTTACTAATTGGTTTTGAACTTTTTTTTCAACAATCTAAAAGATAATCCCATATGGATGTGATTTGCCTTTTCAAGACTTGCTCTAAAATATTGAGTACATGATACTTTAATTTTTCAAAGTGAAGGAATGCATGTCGAGAATCTTTAATGACTCCCTTTGTTTTTCCACACTTTATTCTTTTTGAGGGGTTAGTTTTTAAAAGAATATCCCTATCCTTAACATGGCTTTGACATGGCTTGGGTTTGGTCATCATTCAAATTATGACTTCAGTTTGCCATAGCTTTGACGGTGAGCTTGAGGTTAGGGCCACAACAATATTTATCATTGTAAATGGATAATGCGCTTGTTGATATTATTTCTTTTGGAACATTTCACGATCCATCCATTTTGGTGAAGGCAAAGCCTCAAGTTAATTTGTTGGTTTGACCTGTTCCTTTCTTAAGCCCTAATAATAAGCAAAATGCAAAATTCAAAACAGAACTTACAAATCCATGACAAACATGACCTTTGTAAGAGCAATTATACCTTGCTATGTTTGCAACTTTGATGCTAATTATATTATTTTTTAAAATGTTGAAAATTTCCCCCAAAAATTTTCAAATCACAAAAAATTATGAAATAAATTATCGAATCTTTAAGATTATTTTATTGACAAAAAATGAAAATTTAAAATTTAATTAATTATTTGAAAAACAAGATTCAAAGTTATCAAGGTATTACAGATACTTTTAAATATACAATTAAAAAATTCTCCATGATGATCACAACCCGATGACTAATTACAAAAAAATTGAAAAAACTCCTTTGGAATTGACACATTTGATGTTGAAATACTTAAAAAAGATGTAATGGTTTTCATGTGACCTTTCTTGCCTTTTTTTTCAAAGTTCCCTTCTTACATGGCACAATGGATAGGTATGCTTGGCTAACCTGACCTAACCATTGTTCAAAAATCCACATGCCCCTTGTGCAATCGTAAACATCATTACAACCCTATCTTGCAACTTTGTTTGAATCCTTTGTCAACAACAATTAGGTCACTGAATTTATACACATTTGCCCTTTGAAATAAAGTCGTATGTGTTTCGGACTTGTTCAATTTGAAATGAATTTTTTTTTGTTTTTTGAAAAATCTTAGGAATGTTTTTTTTGAGCCCCATCCTTTGTCTCTTTGTTAGGTGAGTTTCTCTCGGCCCTTTGTCCCTTGCCAAACCCAATGCCTTAAACCTGATTACTTAACTTGCTCCAACTTTAACTTCTTTGGTTATTAAGTTAGGATTTAAGCCTTCAGTTATCTTCTTTTTGCTTTTCTTCCTTCTTTGTTGGCCTTGCCTTGGTAGGCAAGGATATTGTGTTTAGATTCATTATAGAGTATAGTAGCTTAAGGGATTGTGGCCCCTAAGTAAAAGGTATATTTTTATACCAGGATTTTTGAAACATGATATTTGGGCTTGTTTTGAAACTTGAGATTAGTTATAAGAGTTATAATATCTTGAAGGATTTTGGTTTCTTTTAGAGGATTTTTTTGGAGATTATATTTTGGCATGGTGAAATATTTGAGTTTCCATAATTCTTCTTTCGCCTTAAGATTCATTTTTAATGTAAATGGCAAGGTCAGAGTGTGACGCACCCTTTGTTTATTTTATATGGTTATAAAGTTTGACCAGTTCATAAATTAAAGATTAGGAGAAAGGTGGAAGAAAGGTGCAAGTGCAACCAGAACTGAAGGACAAGCGGGTGGCCAAAGGGGTGAATGGCATAGAGGAGGCACAAATGCACCTAATGAATCTTTAGACCCTTGCTGAATTTAAGGTGGCGGTCACAAGGCCCATATAGGGTCTAAATGTAGACCCGTCTCTTATACATAATGGTTCTCATATGGTCTTTTCTGGTTCGATTTCAGTCCCTTAGAAAGGCATAATGGATGGGTCTTCTGGGCTCTAGGTATCTCATCTGACCATTGTTCAAAATCCACATGCTCATTACGCAAATTGTGAAAACCATTATGTTATGGAATGTGCTACGTATAGGCCATTGTTAGTGTTGTGAAATTTTGGCTTGCCTCAATTCCTTGGAGTCACCTTACCCTTCACAATGGACAGAGAACACTAGTTAGTACCTTTGAGGCTGGCATGTTCCATAATACATTCTACCCTAACTTAGCAGGGGAGTCAACAATAGACCTCAAGTTCCAATTATATATTTTAAGACATTTTGGATAACACATGATAAGGCAAAGCAGATAAAAGGCTGCCAGGACAAAGCCTTCAAACCAGGGTAAAGTTAAAATGGAACCACACCTACGGCATGCCGCGTTGTTGACCAGACTTGGCCGTCAAAGCAAAAGCCACCAAGTGTACCTGATTACTTTTTTTAAAAATTAAAAAAAAAATCACAAAGAAGACAAAAGAGAAAAATTAGAGCCCCCCCCAAAAAAAAGAGAAAAAAAAGGAAAGAAAAATAAATTAATCCAGTACAAAAAATGCCAACTAAAAATCTCGATAAAAGGGGTTAAAGGCTTTTCCAAAAAATAAACAAATAAAGAAAAGAAACCCTAGTTTGTTCCTAACACGGCCGTGGGTGTAAGTCTAGAAGTAGGGTTTTCCAAACGTGACAAGCTAAAGGCGGCACCAGTTATTAGCTATCAATTTTAACCGGCTTTTTGAACAGTAGCCTAGGCCCAGGTTATAGACGATGGTAGGTGGGGGGAGGGACCTCCATCCCTGGTTAAAGAAGGCAAAAGAAACAGAGAGAGAAGAAACCCTAACCATAGTTAAGTACCCTGGGGTATAACCACTAACTAGTACAGTAATAAGTAAGTTAAAATCGCAAGCTAAAAAAACGTCGCACCAGTTAGCCCTTTATTTTAATCGGCATTGTAGGGTTAAAGGTTAAAAGAAAAAGAAACCCTAGTTTGTTCCAAAGAGGGCCGTGGGTGTAAAAGTCCTAAGTAGGTAGTAAGGTAACGTGTCACCCCGGTTAGTTCTCTAATTTAACCGGCGTTGAAGAGTTAGAGGGTTAAAAAAATATCAGAGAAGAAACCCTTGTTTGTTGTTGGCCTTGCCTACCAAGGCAAGGATACTGTGCTTAGATTCATTATAGAGTATAGTAGCTTAATGGATTTTGGCCCCTTGGTAGTAGGTCTAATTTTATAAGAGGGTTTTTGAAAGATGATATTTTGGCTTGTGTTGAAACTTGAGATTAGTTATAGACTTATGATATCTTGAAGGATTTTGGTTTCTTCAAGAGGATTTTTTTGAAGATTATATTTTTGCATGGTGAAACATTTGAGTTTCCATGGTTCTTCTTTTGCCTCAAGATACTTTTTAATGTAAATGGCAAGGCCGCAATGTGACACACACTCCTTGTTAAAGGTGGGGTGGGGTGTACGTAGTAAAAGTACACCTACTAAGTAGTAACTTAAAAGGTGGTACCAGTTAGGTCTCTAGTTTAACCCGGGTTTGTGAACAGTAACCTAGGTCGACGGTGTGGGCGGGGTAGGCGAGTAGGGGGGGGCGGGGGGGTGGTAGAGTCCTTGCTCCTTAACTCGTGTTCAATTCTTCCTTACTCTGCCCTTATTTGGTTGCAGAGTAGAAGATGGTGTAGAATAAGGTGTTGTTCCTTCCTTTCTCTTAACAAGTACATCTACATAGGTAGAGAGGGTGCAAGTGTGCCTCCTTTCTAGGAAGAGATTCTGATTGATTTGAAGCACTCTGCTTGGGGCAAGGTGTTGTTGTTTCAAAAATTTGGTTCTGAAGCATTTTGTTTGCTTTGGTTTTTTGATTTGTTGCAATACCTACCCCCTTCCCCAAGTTTTCTCCTTTTTGGTGTTTTTGGAGTTTCTTTTTTCATGAACGAAGGAAGGCTGAGCTTCTCTTGGGTGGAGCTTTTGGGAAGGTTCAAGTGGGTCTAGGAAAGGACGTTTGGTTTTGTTGTTTTTTGGTTTGGGTGGGGGGTTCTTATGAAGGCTGCTGGGCCGCTGCTGCTGCTCGTCTTGGGTTGTTTGCACTCGGAAGCTTTTTTGTCGGGGGCTTTGGTTTGTGGGTGAAGCAGAAGGAATCAAAAAGAGATGAGGAGAAACAATAATTCAGAGCGATAGATTTTGTTTGAGTAGCAGAGAGAAAGAGGGAGACAGTGAGAGTGAGAGAAGGTTGTGTTTTTTGAGGTGGTTTCAAAAATGCCAGGAGTGCTTATTGATGAGCATCATCCTTTTGGTTTGGATTACTTGAACCACAACGGTATTGGTGGTGGTGGTTCTGGTTCCACTTATGATGTGGGAGGCTACTTCTCTTCCACGTCTTTCTTGCACAACACCCAGTCTGCTACACAACAACACGCAATGCGCCGCTTGAATACCTTCTCATCAGTGGGTTTGCAAGACTCGGAGGCGGCACAGTCGGCACCCCATGTGTACCAGCGTAGTCACAGCTTTGGTAACACAGGAAGCTTGCAGCAGGCATTCCACTTGATGGGTAGTTCTAATAATTCTGCAGCTTCCTCTGTGACCAAACCGGACTTGGGTGGTGGTGGTGGTGGTGGTGGGCTGTCGCTTCTTGACGGCGGCGGACTGGTAGACGACTCTTCTTGTTCGTTCGGTGACGGATCTGCGAAATGGGTTCTGGAAACTGGACTTGATGGAACAACGAAGATGGGACGTTGTGGTGGTTCTTCTGGTTCTTCTTCTTCTTCGGACTTGCGATCTTCTCCTCTTTCGTTCGGTGGTGGTGGATCGGCGATGATGATGATGAGCAGCGGATGTTCTCCTCTTGTTGGCTCGCCTACGTTCTGTGACTCTCTGCACAGCTTCAACAAGTTCTTGCCTTCGAACAACGAAGACGAGGAGGCTTGGACGGTGGTCGACACGTACGGGTGTGATCAGTTCCGTATGTTCGAGTTTAAGGTGCGGCGGTGCATGCGAGGGAGAAGTCACGACTGGACTGAGTGCCCCTTTGCGCATCCGGGCGAGAAAGCCAGGCGTCGTGATCCCCGTCGGTTCCATTACTCCGGTACCGCTTGCCCTGATTTCAGGAAGGGGAGTTGCAGGCGTGGGGATGCTTGCGAGTACGCGCATGGGGTTTTCGAGTGCTGGTTGCATCCTGCTCGTTATCGCACACAGCCGTGTAAAGACGGTCGTAACTGCCGTCGCCGTGTTTGTTTCTTTGCGCATACTCCTGAACAGTTGCGTTTACTTCCTGCCGCTGCACAGGCTGCTACAGTCGCTGCCAGGAGTGCTGCTGGTGGGGGAGGACTTGTGGCATCAGAAGCGGCAGCATCCCCACGTGGTGGTGGTGTTTACGATGGAGCCCCTGTTTATGAGGGGAATGCCTTTGATGGCTCCTCCTCCCCTGCAGCAACACATGCGGCTTGTTCTCCCTTAAGCCATTTCAACGGTTTGATGACATCTGCAGCGCTTTCTGGTCATGTCTGTTTCCCATCGCAGATCTCCTCTCCTACATCCACTCTCGTCGGACATGCCCACTCTCCACCATCCTTGTCTCCACCTCTCTCTCCTTCTGGGTCTCCTCCACATTCTCCTTCAACTACCCATGGCTGGCCAAACTCCATGGCTTCTAGCTTCTCTGGTTTGTCCGCTGGTCAAGCCGCCATGTCTCAGGCATACACGCAGGCGGCCCTAGCTCGCTCTCAGAGTAGCCAGGGCATGGGGATCGGAGCTCATCCTCACTCCCCACCTGTTCCAGGTCATCGGCGACATTTGGACCGTCTGAACTCCATGCCTACACTGTCCATTCCTTCTGGTGACCATCGAAGCATGCAGCATCAGGCGGTAGGGTTACCTGGATCGGCCCCTGTTTCACCTGCCGTAGTTGGCCAGCAGAGAAACTCTATGATGGAACTGATTGCAACCCTGCAGCAGCTGGAGCTTCGAGGAGGTTCTGCTTCCCCTAATGGAACCACCCAGTGGCTGCAACAGCAACAGCAGCACTACTCTTCAGAGCCTTCACCATTGCGCCGCTCCTCCCTTGGGGTAGTGGGGACACCACCAAACCATGTTCAGTGGGAACAGAAGGAATCCTGGGAGGTCGATGAGAATGAGGAAGGAGAGCCTACTGTGCAGCGTGTTGAGTCTGGTCGAGGCCTTCGGGCCAAGATCTATGGCCGCCTGGGTAAAGAGCTTCCAATAGAAGCTGGTAATGCAGATGTTCCAGATCTGGGATGGATCAATGAACTTGTTAAAGAAGAACCTGAGCAACAACAGACTCCACCTGGTGAAGGAACCTAATGGAGAACTGTCAGTCTGCTGGTTCTCATCATCAGTGCTGGGTGATTTTTGTTTCTGTGTGTTTTTGCGGGGCAGAGGAGGGAAGGGATTTTTCTGGCTTTGTTCTTTGGATATTGCTAGGGTTGAATTATTCAAGTTTTGTTTTTTGAAGAGGATTTATGTACAAGAGTGGGTTAGATGATGGAAATTTGTGAGATTTGAATTGTTGGGTAATTATAAAAAGAAAGCCAATTGGTGGTGCTAGTCTCATACTCCCTTGAAAGGAAGCTGCATGTTGCAGTGTGCAGGAGAGAATCTGAAGATTTTTTTTGGCATATGTAATGGCCATTACAAACTTGTAATTATTCACCGTTTGTGAAGACAGGCTTTTGTTTGATTTGCCAAAAGGAAAGTAGCATTAGGAGCAGGATGATGAGTAGTGGCACATGTAGGACTTGTACATGTGCACATGTAGATGTGTATATGGCACAGGCAATGACATTCTGAGTGAGACCAAGGGTCTCACCAGAAAGCAGACTACACTACCAGAGGTGTTGTCAAGACCAACCAAGGAAACATTTATTTTGAAATCGTGTTAAATCTAGTGCCTAGGATGAATTTGTACATTTTTTATATATCATGATGTCATGATGGCCTTTTTTATTATTATTACACTTCTTGCAGCCATGATTTATTTCAAAATATCTTGTATTAGATCCAGGGTTTTTCTTTGTAGTGTGAGAACTAATAATGTATTTAATTTTGTGTTTTAAAAATATTTTTGGTATGGAACTAATTTGATATGTGCTTGTGAACTTTGTGACCTTTTGGCAGTTGCTTTGGATATGGAACTTCTTACGAGGGTTTGAATGGGCAGTGTCCCACCCAAAAGATTGCTAGATAGATAAGATTGCTCTCTGTTGGTTTCAACCTGCTTAGAATAATTGCTGAACTGTAGAGGGTCTGAATTGCAAATTTTCAGTTTTGGGTGCTTGAACTGGAAGGTTTGTGCTGCTCTGATATGTTGGCCATTCCTCAATTGGGCTGAAGATTTGTATGTGTCACTGCATTTGAAGGTATTGGATTGCAATTAGCTCATAGGTTAGGTTCCCTGCTACATACATGCACATGGTCATGAATAGGGAACGGCACTGTGTGTGTCATATCAGGTGAGGCCCTATTAAAGAGTCTGAATGGGCAGTTGAGTTGAAGGGGAGCTTCTGGGATCTAACCTGTTAAAGATAGTCTTCTTCAATTGTCTTCTTCAGGTGTCAATGGGCATTTGAGGTTTGTCTTGCTATCTTGTGTTCAGACTCTGTTGCAAGGTTGAAATTTCAACCTTGCTTATTTAGAGACATGTTCTGGCTGATGGGTTTTGCATATTCTGTGGGTGCTACTAAGGTACTGTCTTTGGGTGTTCCTTGTATCTTTGATTTGGACTTTTTAGTATTGCAATTGCTATTGAGATGTGTGTTGCATGGGTTTGGATACTAATTGGAGTAGCATTTTGTATATGTGCATTTGAAGGATGGAACTGCACCCCCTATGGTATTTTCAGATTGTACATGGATTTGGAGTGGAGCACCAACGCAGAGGTGCAAATACAGTGTCATGATGGTTTCCATAGCTTCTTGAAGGTTATCTGACAGGGGGCTGTCTATTTTGTTCCTCTGTAGCATGTTAGGAACTGCCATTGAAGCTGTGTGCATGGTGGGTCATATTCTAATCTAGAAGCAAATCAGACGCAAGGTGTTTTGCTTTATTTGAGTGTTGGGAATGCTGGAACGGCTTCTTTCTGTGCAGGGTGGGTTTTGGATTCTAAATGTATCAGTAGATGGAGTGGTAGGATGTACATGTGTGTAGGTACATTTAGAAATTGCTATTGAGGTATGTGGCATATATGTATGTCAAATTTTTAATGCTGAATGTGGCAACAGTTTTAGTGTAGGGTATAATGCCTGAGGGCAGGATTGTTCCTGAATAATGGTCTCCTGAGGCTGGAGACCGAGGGCTCATTATCTTGGGAATGCCTTGGCCTGAGGCCGTTGCATGGCATAATGTGTGCTCGGCATAATGCTTGCTCAATGAAAACCTGTGAAATGCTCAATGAGACCCCCAACAAAGAAGTGTAATCCTTGATGCGCAATGAAACCCCCAACAAAGAAGTGTAATCCTTGATGAAGAAACCTAAATCCCCAATGAAGGTGTGGAATTCCCAATGAGGCACTGGAACTCCCTCCCAGGAGAGGGAAGGGAAATTCCATTTTGTACCAGCTGCTCCTCCTAGAGTTGAAAAAACCGGTCAAGGGTTTTATGTGGTCAAAAAAGTATTCCTTGGTTGTTCACCCTTACAACAGGTAGCCAGATTGCATGCGCTTTCTATCTTCACAGTAAGTACACACCAGTGCTGCGTTGCTGGGCAAAAACCGTTCTGGTTTAGTATGAACTGCAACCAGTTCTTATTTTATATGTGGAACTGGCACCAAGGTACATGATTCCGAAAACAAAAAAATGACCAGAACTGGGGTAAATTGGACATTAACCTCCCGATGTGGTCTCGGTTAGTGAGAACAAGAGTAGAACCAGGCTTGGAATTCCTTTGTATATGATGTACCGAGAATCAAGAATGTGTGTGGAACTGGAACTGAGACAGTTCTGATTTATTTTGAAGAACCAGAACTGGAGGTTCTTCATAAAAGTAAAACAAGCAACGTGGTTGCCTTCAGCAGTCTAGAACCTGCACCATTTCGGAGCGGTTTCTTCCATTTTCATGCAGATCTTGGCAGTAGAAAGAAGAAGAAAAATTCTATTGCAACTTTCAGTGGGGTTAACACCTTCAGACAACGGCATTACTAGAATCACAGGCCAGCACGGGTCCTGCTTCCCCTTGCCATCGTCCTTGGGCATTACCCTACATCCTGGGGCCGTTACCCTACACTTGAGCATTGTTAGTTGTATTCGGTACCATAATAGCTGTCAATTGAGTGGGGATTACTGGGAAGACGTTAAATTAGCCAAGGGTGCTTATTGAAGGGTCCTTATTGCAGGCAGTACAAAAGTACAAAAGTACTGCCTTCATTTTTTTCCCAAACTGCCTAGACATGTAAGTCTAAACCCTAAACCCTAAACCCAGACACATATTGGTGCTGCCCAGACATGTAAGGCCTGTGCTATGCACATTTTGGGCCTGTGATGGACCCTAAGTAGAGGTCCTCTTGTGATCGTCACATGTACTTAGTGTCCATCACAGGCCTAAAATGTGCATAGTACGGGCCCTAAGTGTGTCTGAGCAGGATCCATCTTTTGGGAGAAAAAGATGGATCGAGCCAAGGGCAGACAAGGGAAAAAGAAACAGGCAGTACTTTTGTACTGCCTTCAAGAAGGACCCTTTGCTGATTCAACGTCTGCCAGATTATGAGTGTATTAGGATGAAGAGATAAGGGTAGAGATTATAGTCAGGGCCTTACTTAGTACACACACACACACACACACACATATGGGAGAGTACCACATGAAGCTTTTGCTTATGACACTTGTGCTTTTGGAGCCTTTCATGGAACATGCCTCTGAGTGAGTACCTTGTAAAAACTTCACCTCAAAATACATCATGATAAAACAGTAGTGAATGACAAGTGGGTTTTCGGTATGTACCTGAATGTTTCATGTAATGAAAGCATGAAATGACAAATGACCAGCTGGTGCTTGTGCGTGCAATTTCCTCATCACCCCCATAACATTAGCGGCCCAACAGATCAAATGTATAAGGAACAGTGGATGTATAGTGGGTTTTTTTTTGGTGGCAAAGTTTCCTCATTTTTCAACAAAGAAATTGGGAGGAAAAAAATTCTAATGTAAATTTGATTAATTTTGTTAATTCTTTGTTAAGTTTTGCCAAAATTTCAATATCAGAAGAGTTTTAAAAAAGAAACACTGGACTGGACTGCTTAAACTGTAAGATTGTCAGCCTTTCAAAACTTATTGCAACCTTTTCCTAATTTTCACTCCAGATAAACTGCTACTTCAGATGAGCTGCTTCACACAAAACTTGTGCAAAAACAAAACTTGTTCCAGCTCTTTCCTCCTAGGTGAAAAACAACAGCTTAAGCTTTCATTGTTCAGAGTTCATAGTTTACATAAAGCCCCCAGACAAATCTCCCAAAATATTTGGACAGCGCCTTCTATCCATAAATAGCCATCTCAGAAGAGAGGAGGGATTTTACTTCTACTCCTTGAGAAGTGGTGGGGGGTAGGGTTTAGGCTTTAGATCTTGTAGGTGTACAAATAAAGAACTCTCCCCCTCACATGCCTTGTGGTCAGCCTTTTTTTTATTGGCTAATAATTGACAAAAAGAAAAGGAAGAAAGTGCCTTGGGAAATCGATTAAAGGAAAAAAGGGTAAAAACAATGAACAAATCGCCATATCTTGTTGGGTTCACTGAGCTAGATTGCCACAGTGCAATGTAAACCCTAACTTAGATGACCTAATGTACATTGGTTGTGATGTAGAGCTCATCACCAACTTGCACCATTAGATCTACGTTGATCATTGACTAACTCCATGAATAATGGAACGTTTGCCAACAAACCATGATTCATTACAATCTTTTGTGGCCACTACTTATGGTGATTACGGAGTAGCCATCATCACTTCATGCATTGATTATAGAGCAACCATCACCACTTCCTATAATAATTATGGAGCAACCATTGCCATTTCTAGCGATGAGTGCTAGAAGTTGAAGAATAAGAATGGAATTGTGAAATAATGATTTGGAGTGATGGGTGCGCATTTTTCATCACCAAATTTAATTGCTTGTGAATGCAACTGAACTTCGAAATGTAGGTATGGTTTCAACTTTTTTTGTTGTGTATTTTTTATAAAAAAAATTAATAGTGTTTTTTTGGTCTTGTGTTTTGTCACTTGTTTGTTTTGAAACTTTCTATTGTATGTTGTGCAAATGCCATGGCTTCAACATGAAGTGGGAAGTGTAAAATGGATAGTGCCTTGTTTTTTTCTTTAAGTTTAGTTGAAATCATGAGAACTCATTTTCTTTGGTGATTGTGTTTAATTTTTGACTGCTGCCATCTTCTAAGGTGAATGAACTTGAGTGGAGGCAAAGTTGATTCAAACTCATAATCAAGGCACAACAATCAAACGATGCAATTGGTGTGTTTGAGTAGTTTGCCCGTTTCATTCTTCCTACACCTAATGTGCGTGAGATCCACATTTTACCAATTGAAGGAGACAAACCATTGTCAAAAAAATCCTAAAAACAATTACCATGTTTTTTGCAAGTGTAAAGAAATTTGGGCTATATAATTCCTATGGGCTAAAATGTTCAAAGGTGATAATGGAGAAATTAATTGTGTGAAGTGCATTGTGTGTTTGGCTATGAAGGGGAAAGATGTCATTTTCCATTTGAAATTTAAAATGCTTGAAAAACATGCAAGAAAAATGAAAGTTGTTTGAAACATGCCACATTCGGACAAGACAAATGTGGAAGTTTATGTGAACAAGAAATGCAACCATGCCAAAAATGAGGTAACATATTCTCAATGAAATCATGTTTCCAGTACTAAACATGTGGTTCATGGAAGCTTGAAGGGGGAAAGATTTAGGGAGAAACAACAATTTGCCACAATTTTTCATCTATTACAACATGGTCGACCTATGCGAGAGTTTGAGGCCACAAAATCATTATTTTCCTTTCCAATGTTTCCATGAACCTTAAAAATCATTGGAATGATTCTATGTTGAGCAATGACTAAATGCTTACATAAGCAAATGTTTAAAAAATTACGAAAAAAAGTTGTATGTTCAAAGTATCTTCCACTTTCATTTGATGAAGTCACCATGAATGATAACCAATTGTGGGTTTCAATCCATTGTTATGTCATTCAACATTGGTGTCGTTTGCACGTATTTATTTTTTTAGGGCATGTCAATTAAGGAGAGGTTTTTGATAATCTAACCAAGGTTATTATGGATATTTTGAAAAACTATGCAAGTGCTTTTAATGCAGATGTTGTAAAAATTATGTGATTTGGTGTTGACAATGTAATGTTTTCCAGGGGAGGTGAAAAATGGTGTTATTTTCCAAATATAAGATAAACTTGAGCTCCCCACTTGGAATACACTCATTGCATGGCACATCACACCAATTTAACAATGCAAACTTTATTTCAAATCCCTATTGTGAAATATATTGAGGATTTGCTTCAATCATTTTATTTTATTTTATTGTTATAGTTCAAAAATTCACCTTGAAATTTTTAAGCTTGCAAATTTTATGAAAGCAAAGGGAAATAATATTTTGTGGAATGTAAAAACACATTAGATCAATATGTTTGGTCTAGCTAAATGGGTTATGTCCATACTGTCACAACCCCATTTTGAGGGAAGTGTGAGGTCGCCACTCACACTCCCAAAAATGGGACTTGGGAGTCCTCCAAGACTCCCGAAAACTTAAAGCGCAATTGCAGGGGCCAAAACATCTTGCATTGAAGCATTCTTTATACTGTTGGAAAGGTCTTGAAGTTTAGATATCCAAAATGGCCTCACATGAACCATTTGAACATTTGTAGCACAAGTTATGGTCGAAAGAAGGGCCGGAAGTCAAACTGCCAGTTTGACTCTCGACCACTAAAAGTCAGGAATCAACCCGATCCCAAAGCGTGCAGGTGGAGTGCGACACACCATTGGAAAGCTCTCAAGGAGAGCTACAACTTTGGTTTAGACCTCGCCCTGATTAGAGCTTGGGGTGAGAAGTTATGAATGCCCAAAGTCCCGGGAGTCCAAATGGGGACAGTTTTGAGATTCCACTTTGGGAGTCCCGGGAAAAAAAGCCATTTGGATGCAAATGGGGTGGAGAGCTGCAGACAATACTATATGGGGGAAGGTGGTGGCTTCCCCCGAATCTGGGCCATGGTGAGTCAAGTGAGTCCAAAGTCGCCCGTGGCTTGTTCCAACACTGAAAGTGTGCAGAATGAATTCTAACCAACTTGTTGGTTTGATTTGGATGCAAGACCGAATAACTAAGTAAGTTTGTCCCTCTTCCTAGTCTAATCTCGGAGCTTTTAGCACGCCCTTCTCACCCCCTTTAGTGCTGGAAGTTGGGAACGTGCCCCAAGTCCCCACATTTCTGCAACTTGAGTGACTTAGCCCCAACTTGGGGCTAACTAGGGACTTGGGAGCGCGTCACATACAACTTTCATAGGTTTCCAATGCTTCATGTTGTTTAAGTAGTGGCACAAATGCCCGCAAAAGATTAAAAGTTGAGTTCTTTTGCCTTTTGACCAACATCCAAGTCTTGAATTGTAGCTTTCATTCTTTGATTGAAATGATGTTCATTGGTCCAAAAAGCTAATATTTAACATACCCAAGGCCCCCATATCATTTTCCATTTCCCCAAAAAAACTGACATAACATTTGAAACTTGTAAAAAATATTTTAATAACTTTTTGGTCCAAGTTGTCTTCTTCAAAACTTTGAACATGTCCCTCTAAGGATGGTGACCTATAATATCATTTTTGAGTCTAAATATGTTATGCCCTTGAGCCCTAATTGTATTGCTAATTGGGGTAATCAATTTTGTTGAACTTTATGTGGCTATAACTTAAAACTATATTTAAAAGGAACTTGCATCCACCCACCAAGTTTTGCATGGCCAAACACATGTGGTGGCTCATTGTAAATACAAAGAAAAAGGAACTATTAATCTCCACCTTGATTTCATTTTCATACAATAATTGATGGAACAATTTCAATGATTAATCTAAGAAATGTTTGCAATAGTGTATACTCAAGTTTCAACCTAAACCTTGTTCAAATCTAATCATTATGGTCAAGCAATTTAATAATCAAGTAGCACCTAAGTAATGGTCATAATGATGTGTAATTTTGTTTCATGTTTAACCATTAATCACACCAATTACAACCCCAAGGTTCACTTACAATTAACATGTGTGGGATGATTCGTAACCTTTCACCTTGGGTTTCATGTGTTTTAAAATATGCATAAATTTTCAAAACATCAACCTAAAAGAGTGTGTTTCTTTTTAGGTTATAGGCTATTAACACACAACTCGATAAACCCACCTACCTCCTAAAAATAATTAATAGCCCCAATTAACATAATGATAAGAAACATGCACATAATTCAACAACACCAATGGAAATATTACACAAGGAAGAAGTTGACATGCATGATTACCCTTCATTCTATAGTCCAAAACTATTTGATTTACTACAAAAAACTATTGTGAAAATGTAAAGTTGACAATGTGGCTACACTTTTATTAATTGCACAACATTCCATTACCTATGTGTTAAGTAAGTAATGCTTACCTACACACTTGAAGTTGTTTGTTAACAACTTGTCAACTTGTGCACCACTTCATGAACCATGACAAAAGGAAAAAAACCTTATAAATTTGTGTTTCTAAATGAGTTGAAATTTCACACACACATTGTCCTCCTCTCCTAGACTCCAATGATGTAGATAGCTTGGAAACCCCATATGACTAAGTTATGTCAAAATAAATTCTTTACTTGAATTCACTTTGTAAGCTTACTTTTCTATTCTTGTCCTTTATATTTTGAAGGGAAACATTTTTTTTTTCATGGTACCCAGGTTGCTTAGTTCACAATGCCCACCCCTCAAATGTGTGTTGATTGAGCATGAAAATGTGAAATTGTTTAGATTATGGATGAAATTCATCCTCATGAATGAAAACCAAAAAAAACCCTCAAACCCAAGCTTATTGTTCAGATGTGAACCCAAGAGTTGAACCTTGCAAACCTCCCAAATTCTAAGGTTTGGAAGGAAGCTCTGCATGCTCAAAGTGATGGCGAAAATACTTGCCACCATCATCCAACTCCAAGTTGCACACAACATGATGTCTATAGTCTCATTAGTTAGCATGGCACCTAAGCTCGACAAAACACCCCTAAATACTGTAGCTCTTGTTGCTATTGCATTTGTTGTTGTTTCATATGAAGGCAATGATGACAAGGATAGGGCCCAATTGCCATGCAAGAATCCAAGTTCAAAGCACAACAAAACACAATCATGATTCTCTTTGTGTGTTCTAGAATCTTAAAACACAAAAGATGAGACTCCAAAGGCATGTCAAGAGAATAAACCCCCAAACATGAAAAAGTTGAAACTTTGTTCACACTAAATTAAGTTCTAAGAACACATAACAAATTACATAAAATTACTATCTTGCATTAAATACCTAACATGACAAAACTGGTCATTCTTGTCCCCTAATCGGTGGACTTTACAAATAACTTTATTGCTTGCAAAACTTTTCATAGCATTTTTTGAACTTCCAATGGTTGAGTGTTGAGTCCACTTCACCTTTACATCACACTCTGAAACAACAAACTTTCAAAACAATGGCCAATTGCCACAGAAAGGATGATGCCATTCATGCCTGTACCTCTTTTGCCATAGGATGTCTCACAATATTTCTAACAGCCCATACAAATGTTTCAAATTTCACTTCCTTGTGAGTGAAACATATATCCATAAACACTGGGAACTTCTCCATCCTTACAGTTAAGAACCTGGATGACGAAACCCTGGTAAACTTCATTAAACAAAGCACCCAATGAAGGGGGAAAGGAAGGTCAATAAGAGGTCACATATATTTAACATAAGACAAATCAGCTGCCTCTTCTGTTCACTAGAATTACTATGATATCTGAATGGAATACCAAATGCTTAGTTATTTTTCCCAGTGGACATTTCCTGGTTGCCAAGTCCACAATGCTAAAATGTTTGAAACACATAGTTGGCTTGGATAACTTTTCCTTTTGTTCTTTTCTCTTCAGCTAATCCAATTGAAGAGGGCTCCAATTAGCAACCTACCCTCCTACCCAGTGTATTGACCAAACTAGCTATCAACAAATGTTACCTAGTGTATCTATCTATTTACATGTCTACCTACACCTACCTAGCTACTTATGTACCTAGGCACCTACCTACATAGGCTGGCCACCCACTTACCTTGATTATCAACATATTTACCCATTAAATCTACCTACATAGGATATCTACATATCTACCTATCTCCTTTATTAAGGTGTTAGGTAGGTAGGTTGGTAACCAAGGTAGGTGGGTGGGTAGCATAGGTAGGTAGGTGGGTTGGTACACTAAGTATTGGGGTAGGTCTTCAGTTGTTAGGTGGTGTTGGTGACAGCGTAGGTTGGTAACTTAGATAGATGGGTAGATTGCCTAGGCAAGTAAGTAAGTAAGTAAGTAGGTAGGTTGATAACCTAAGTAAGTAGGTAGGTACATAGGTATGTAGCCTATGCAAGTAGGTAGTTATGTTGATACACTAGGTAAGAGGGTAGGTTGCTAATTGCAGTCACCTCCCAGACCCCCCACCCCAAAGAGAAAAGAACCAAAAAAAAAGAAAATTTTTAGGTGACCAAGGAATAAACTTTAGACATTGAACAGCCAATTTTTTCTTTAAAACTTGGGCAGTTTGAAGAGCATTTGGGCAGCCCACCAAATGAAGTTGACTTGGAAAGTTAGCAATGTAACATTGGCCATGTGGAGTTGATGATTTGGCAATGTGGAGTTGGCAATTTACAATGAGAGAGTTGGCAATTTACAATGTGGAGTTGGCAAGTTACAATGAGAGAGTGGTCCAATGGACATGAGGGAAGGAACTCAAAAGTATTAATAGCTATGATAATCAGTATTGCAGATTGTGAATATTACAGAGAGATCCTAAGATTAACAGTGAATCATATCCACATGAGTCATGATGCAGTAAGTACCACAGAGGACATGAACCCAAATCAGTAGCACCCATGACATCTGAACTCTCTGCAATGTTGGATTCAGGTAATAATAAGGATGCTAGACCATGTGCTACACAAACATGCAAAATTCCACACAGTAGTTTTCCATCACACACTACAACATAGTATTCTAGACCCACACAATTCCAACCCGAAGGCAAATGAATTTGAGCACAAGAAATGAAAACTCAATTGCAATTTCTTATAAGGTGCAGTTATTCAAACAAATGGCAGTACTTAAGCAGCTATTCCTGTAACGAATGACAAGGGCACACATCCAGAACAAATTAACTAAGGTCAACCAATGCCTTCAAGCCATACCTGAACAATTTTTTCCAGAACAGCCAATAAAGCAATAACACATACATAGGAGCTCTGTACATCTACCCACTTCAGTCATCCCTTCATTGATTCTTCAAAATAAGAGCAACAATGAGTTATATTCAAAACTAAAAATGGATTGCTGCTAATAATTCCAAGACTACAGCAGACTGGACATTGACCATAGCAAGTATGATGCCATGATGATAGTTCCACTTCATATGGTCAAATTTGAACTTTCAACTTTGCCAAACTGCCAGCAAGATACAATTTTGAAACCCTCTCAAAATAGAACATCACATCTAAATTGAAACTATGAGTAGTCAATCTGGAACATCAACAATATTGACAGTCACATACTTGTAACACAACATACCAACATTGCAGTAGTTTCACAGGTTGCTGTGGTCAATGTTCAGTCTGCCAAATTTAGACTAAAATTGTATAGCACTATAATTTCAGGTATCACCAAAAAAAATTGGTGATAAGTAGAATGGTCAAACCAACAGAATTCAGCTATGCTTTGGCCTACATCTATCATACCTCAAGGAGAGTTTTCATTTTGCCCTGCACCTTCAAAAATATGGTTCTCATGCAACTGTACATCACTATAACCAAAATTAGCATATCTAGTCACTGAAAAGCCAAATTGTTGTCATCACCAATAGTCCATGCAAGAGCAAATACCATCTTCAAAGTGATGAAAATGATTGGCATCCCGCACAATAATTGCTCTTCCAACTAATTTTGATATGAACTTCATCAAAGTGTGGGAGTCGCCACACACCCGCAGAATTTTTGTTATGCAGAATGGTGTACCAGGATCTGAGCTGATGAGTCCATATGCAATAGCCTGTTTCTCACTATGGTGACACAAATGGAACATCTTCTCTTCTTCCTCCACATCATGCAGCACAAATTTCATATCTGGCACATATCCTGCATCATGCATCAACCTTAACAGTCTCTTCAATTCTGCACAGATCTCAATAATCTGAGGGTGATTTTGATCATTTTTTACAAATGTGTGCACTTCATTATTCACTTCAATCCAGGTGCAACCTGGCTCTTTCTTCACACCTCTTTCCTTTCTCTGTTGTTGAACATTTGCACTGAGATCCCAGTTGCCAGCAGTAGTATATATGTTTGATGGCAGCACATGACCCACAACATTTTCAGGATCTAGTTCAAGCACCTGTTGAGCAGCATGTTCTCCCATCGCCACATTGCCATGAATTCTGCAAGCACCAAGCAAAGACCTCCACACATCTGCATTTGGTTTACAGGGCATCATCTTGATCACATTTTCTGCCTCCTGTAGATGGCCAGCATGGCCAAGAAGGTCAACCATGCAGGCATAGTGCTTCAATTTTGCAGAAATCATGCAATTTTGAGTCATGAAATGATAGAACTGCATTCCTTCATCAACCAGACCCGCATGGCTACAGGCTGATAGTATACAAACAAAAGTGACATCTTTTGGCTCTACAACTTCTTCAGACATCTGTTCGAAGTGTTCAAGAGCTTTGTTGCCATGCCCATGCATGGCAAATCCTGCAAGTATGGCATTCCAAGAGATCACATCTTGTGATGACATCTTGTTGAAAACTTTGCAAGCATCCTCCATGCTGCCACATTTTGCATACATCTCAACCAGGCTATTCCCCACAAAGACATCAGACTCACAACCATTTTCAATGATCCGCTCATGAGCCCACCTACCGTTTCCAAGAGCAACTACTCTGGCACAAGCATTCAGCACACCCACAAAAGTCACAGGGTCTGGCTGCACACCTTCCTGCTGCATTATCTGAAATAGTTCCAATGCCTTCTGCCCCTGTCCACATTTCACATGTCCAAATATCATAGCATTCCAAGTGACGAGATCTCGTGTATGCATCTTATTGAACACTCTGCAAGCATTCTCCATGCTCCCACATTTTGCATACATGCTAACCAGGCTACTACCCACAAAGATATCTGAATCCCACCCACATTGCATGATAAGCTCATGAGCATGCCTCCCCTCATCAAGTGCAACTGCACGAGCACATGCATTCAGCACCCCCACTAAAGTGACAGGGTTCGGCTCTACACCTTCCTGTTGCATTTGTTGAAAATAGTTCCAGTGCTTTTTGCCCTTGCCCACATTTCACATGTCCCAATATCATGGCATTCCAAGATACCACATTTCGTGAGGGCATATTGTTGAACACTCTCCTGGCATCATTCATGCTCCGACATTTTGCATACATGTCAACCAGGCTACTCCCCACAAAAACATCTGATTCACAACTGTTGTGAATAATCTGCAAATGAGCAAGCCTGCCCTCTTCAAGAACCAGTACACTGGCACATGCGTTCAGCACCCCAACAAAAGTGACAGGATCTGGCTGCACACATTCCTGTTGCATTTGCCAAAATAATTCCAATGCTTTCCAACCTTGCCCACATTTCACGTGTCCAAATATCACTGCATTCCAAGTGACCACGTTTCGAGATGGCATCTCATTGAAAGCTCTCCAAGCATCATCCATGCTTCCACATTTTGCATATATGTCAACCAGACTTCTCCCCACAAAGACATTAAACTCGGTACCACTGGCAATTATCTGCTCACGAGCATGCTTGCCCTCTTCCAGTGACCTTACACTAGCACATGAATCGAGCACCAAAACAAAAGTGAAGCTGTCAGGATTTGTTCGTTCAAGCTGCATTTGATGGAAAAGCTCCATTGCCTTCTCATGTTGCCCAGCCTTGACATATCTTGCAAGTCTTCTGTTCCACAAAAACCTGTCCAATTGTACAGCCCTGGTGCCATTGCAGCCAACTTCGCTGCCACCCATGGGGAGTTCTGGTTGTCGACAACCCAGAGTGCGTCTCCTGTCTTCTTATGCTTGAAATCCGGGTACCGCACATCACCTTCTCTGGCCTACTATCCAGCCACTGCGAAGGATTCGAAAAGAACTCCGTCCAAAGATTTCCTTTCTGGCCTGCCGCCGCTGGTCCAACCTCTCTACCCCGATAAGAGGCCAACATTCCTAAGCAGCGCAACTTAAGGTCGAGTGTATGGCGCAATCTCATTCCCATCAAGAATCGAAGATGCACCAGATTTGAAGGACTTTGAATTCGCCGCTGCCCCGGTGATATATAGAAGGCATCGCAACTAAGACAGTTTCAGCCAACTGGTAGAAATCACAGCTCAACAAACCAATTTTCCGTGCAAAACAGTCGCATTATTAATTACACGACCGCAGCCTCTCGCACCGAATAGCTGGGATCTATCGATCGAGGCTGGAGAAGGATACAGTTCTCATCGGGATACGGAAAACCGTCTACCTTACAACAACGTACCATGTGGGATTCCCTTCCCAAACTTCGAGAAACGACAGAAAGAAACAGATGCTACTAATCTGAACTCTGAACAGTACAGCATCGAAGCTGCTTAAATATCGACCACTTCTCCTACCTCCATAGGGAAAACACAAAACATTGACCCACAAACAAGATACATGGAACCTCTTCAAAGTTCAGCAAACCTCGAACAAGTATTAAATACAGACGAACGGCTCCAAAACAAGCTCCACGTGTAGAGAAAATCTGCAAAAGGGAAGTAGACAGAGTAGTAGGCCAACATTTTCTACTAACACGAAAGCAAATTTAACCTTAATCCTAAAACCCTAAACCTTTGGGTGGAGGCTGGGATGGGGGGGGGAGTTTAAGACTGCGTTTACAGAGTCTTAGGCCAATTTAACATTTTTGGGGGTGGGGTTAGACCCAAGTAGAACTGCACGATTAGATTACATTAAATATCATTCCCACTTGATATTGAAGAAAAAAGAAAAAGGTGAGAATTGACCAACACTAATTTGAACGTGAAAATCTCAAGCAACTTCAGTCAAGAGAATCAAGATGAGAGCTGAGAGTTAATGATAGTGTGTAACAAAAAAGGAGGCTACATACAAAGATTGATTGTTATTGAATATAAGTGTGAACTAATAACACATAATGTATGAAAATCAACAATGTCTGTGAAGTCCTTTTTAACTTTTTTATCAAACCGCTCCATTGAATTGCAAACATCTAACACACTTAATTTGCAAACAAACAAAAACAACCAAATAAAAACCAAAAAAAAAAAAAGACATTAATAGAAACTGAATTTTTAGCATTCACAACTTCTCATGATGCTCAATTTTCTTTAATTTGTCAATTTTGTCATTCATCCATCACCAATTAAGGTTGCTTTCTTCCATCCATCCATGTAGAAATTTTGACATTAATTCTATGTCACACATGATTAAAAATTGTAAGACTGGTGAATCAGATCCCTCTAAACTCTCTCTTTAAGCTCTCTGGGTGTCAATTGGCATCAATATGACCAACATTATATATTCCCCATCTCTAACATCACTCCCCTGAATTTGAAAGGATTATTATATCTGACAATATTGTCATTGACATATTTCTTTTTCCCTCAAGCTCTATGACATTGCTCAACTCACAATCTTGAAGTTCCCAACACAACAAAACTAGGTCTCTTTCCCAAATGTGTTTTTCCCCAAATATCAACCCATTGACCCAAAATTCCCCAAAGCACATGATGATGTATTCCTCCAACTAACATGATGTCCCATAATGATCTTCATCATTTTCACTAGTTTCCACTTATTTTATCCACCAATGTTTTCCTACCAATGTCTACCTTCCTGACTTTAGTGCGAAGTGGAAAAAAACACAAGTCAGGAAGAATCCCAAAAAGAAATTGTTAGGCATTCCTTCCAAACAATTCGACGAGCAAGAAAATTAAACAACATTAATCTACTAAAAATGCATCACCATACACAAAATGCAATGGAGCATAGGTTCTTAGCTTTCTGCAATTTACTATTTATCCTTTCCATTTCGCATATTCCTTTTAAAAATCATGAAAAGAACATCCCATTGATCTCGTCAGGACCAGAATTCATCAATGGCATTGCAACAAACAAACGGCCACATACATAGACACATCAACTACCCAACTTTTTGTCACAATCTTCTTTCAATTATGAAGGTTGCCTTTTCATCCATATTAGAAAGATACATCCACCCTTTTTCATCCTACAAGTGATGCCTAGAATTGTCATCCCTTAATAGTTTGTAAATATTTAATTAGATATTATTTAATTGACGTACCTAATTTTTCATCTAGGTAGGTTACCATATGTGAAGTGGGGCTTCATTAAAGGTAATCATGGGCACTCAAGCTTTCTAACCTTGATTATAAAATACGAGTGTAATGCCTTGCCTTGTAAGCAGGGCTTTCTCCTATGCACAAACCACATTGAACCTACTAAGGAACCCATGTTGGCAATCAATTCATTTAACTCTTACTTATGAGTTGATCCACATTGTGAATAACACATTGAAATTTTCGAAGTGTATATGGAGGGCACATTATATCCATGTGAATATCCCTCTTAGGATCTTTACACCTACTCCATCAGAATGGGATGGATCTTATGCCTATAAACAGGCATAAGATCTTTCCCTCTCACAATGGGCATAAGAATCTTTGGCATCTTAGGCATTGTTAACTATATGTGTTTTACCTTGTCCTTTATGATGTGTAAAGCCCAAGGGTGGGTGGTGACATTCCCAAAATGTGGGGGCATATTGCCTACTTCCCCATCCTAGGCTCCTTATTTTAGGGCTGCTCCCACCCTAAGGCCTTACCCTACACATCAAGAAGTGGTAGAATTTTTCTAGTGTACGGTGTGCATGTGCTCTATCTCAACAATAAAATTTTCTACTTCAATAAGGGATGGCACTTTACATGTAAGGTTCCATCCTTCTCTCAAATGAATCACAACTATCCATTTATGAAACAAAAATTCTACATGTTTTTTACATTTGGTAAGGACCTCGACTAGGGCCATTTTTGGAATTTGAGCCTTGTGTTTGGTTCTTGCCTTGCACATATCCCTCATTCCCAAAAAACCCCCTTGAGGTCCTTACTAGGTATACTTGTTAAAGCAAGTAAGAACTGTTGGTTCCAATTCCAGTTAGTAAGAACTAGATGTGAACATAAGAATCAAAACTAGAACCTAACTAGACCTGAAACCGAGTTCCTAGTTTTTATTTACTTGTGGAACCACAATTGGACTATAATTAATATTCTTGAAAAACAGATTGGCAAAAAAGATTGGCCAATAGGAGGTTAACTAGCAACGAGTTGATGTTTTGGTATGGATTATTCTGACAATGAAGTTGATAATTGGTGGGTCTAAAGTTTCAATTTTTGGGGATATTGATACCATGTGTGGTTCAAAAATATATAAGTAACCTACTCGGTTGATTAGGAAAAAAAAACAATGATCAGCCCATACTAGCATCAATATCAAAATTTCCCCCAAAAAAATACCTATTTAATATAATTTTCATTGGCAAACTAATACCCCCACTTACCAATTTTATTATTATTATTATTATTATTATTTTGATAATAGTCATCTGTTATGCATAAGAGTTCATTATCAAATACCCACTTGTTATATTGCCTGGGTAAGGTAGGGTAGGAACCCAAGAATTATGTGGGCTCGGTGCTCAAAAGTGAAGAACAAATGTTTAGATTTTTTCAAAAAAAGGGGACAAAGAGAGAGAAAAAAATTTGACAAAAGTAACATTGAGAATTCACTAGAATGGCAATTCTATGATCCAAAAACACCCAACTGCAAATGTACTTTGTTGACATTGCACCATTTTCATTACAATTTCACACTTTTCAAAAGTAAAAAATGTTTTTAAAAAAAATCTTCAAATCACCTTTTGCTCTCCACAAGAGTCAAACTTTTTTCTTGTTTCTCACAACCCCCCCCCCCAAGAGACTAGGATATCTAATAACCCAAAAGCTCACCAAGCTCATGAGGTCACTCCAAAATTGGGGAAACAAATAAAACTATAGCAAAAGTTGAAAACATGTAATTGAAATTTGAATACATGTTAGCAGAAGCCAAGATGAATACAATATATATACACAAAAAGTACCTAGAGGAAGCAAGAAAGAAAATAATAAAAAATGGAAGAAATGATGAAAAAGGTTAGTAGAAGAAGGAGATTCCAAATTGGATCAAAGGTTGAATGAGTTTTTGCATGGCTGTGATTCTGGAGTAGAGGAGCAAATCAAGCTTAGTCTTGTGCATCAACCAAGAGACACCTGGAACAATAAAAGTTAACACCACCCAATTATGTCTCTTTCTTTTTGTGCAATAACTTAAAGTAGGTTCATGGGTAGGTAGGCTTAATAAACTCTACTTTGATCCATCAAGTAATGTGAAAATGGGTTTGGACCATTTTTTAAAAAATTATTGTCAATTTTTTATCATAAATAAGTTTAGGGTTTTAAGATTGATAACTTATTTGGATGAAATCTCAATCATGTAGGTAGGTTATTAAAAATTGAAAACCAATACATGACCCTTTGAGGGTTTTATCCATTCTTTAGATCTTATTTACTAGGCAATAGGTTCTTTACCTAATTTTAAAAACATCAATAATCATTAGGAAACAAATTAATAACCTTATGGACAATTGGGTTGTTTCTTGATAACTAGTGTTTTTTTTGGCAATTTTTTTGCAACTTGAAGAATTGTTTTCAAAAAATTAAAAAAAACACAAAAAATTGTCACTTTTAGTGATTTTTTGTCATTTTTTGAAAGACAAATAATTAAGTTAGCCACATATACGCATTTCCTAGGTTGCCACTTGTAACATCACTTTTGTAATAAAATTTATAGCTCACCTCGGATAGTCACCATTTAATGCTAGGGATTTTGGCTAGTCAGAGGTACTTGCGGGATTTGAAAAAGAAACCTTGGTTTGATTTAAATTTCTGTTTTTGGGGGTCAAAATAAGTGTAGGGTCTTAGTATGCAATGAAGCAACCCTATGTTTTAATATAGGGGTGCCTCAACTTGTGTAAAGCATGAGGTTTATGATAAAGATATTTGTATGAATTTATGTAGGATTTATGATAAAGATTTGATGGTTTAGATTTAACAATGCACAAATTGGTTGAGATGTTTTTTTGAATTATGTACATTTTTTGTTTTCATAATCCATGCTCAACCTTTTAGTTTTAACAATGCAAAATTGGTTTAAATGTAGATGTTTTTTGAACTTGTAGAGGTTTCTCTTGGAGATATTTTTGTATTCAATGCACCCTTGGAGACAATTGTTGTTTTGGTTTTCTATATTTTGCAAATTTTTTTGCATGGAGAATATTACCAATGTTTTGGGAAGGTCAAGAAAATGAACAATGTCAAAAGTGTGTCAAACCTCTATTTGACACATCTTTAAATGAACGGGTTACAAAATCTTTCAATTCTAGAGTTGCAAAGTGCAATGAATCATACCCAAACCCTTTTGATTTAAGATTTCTCTAGTTATTTTCGAATTGCAATCTGGTCATGTAGTTTAAGATGACTCACTACCAATTTGTGTCAAGCATGTGAGTAATGTAAATCAAATTGAACATGATGTTTTTTTATGAGTCTTTTGTACCACATGGAGAGGAATTTTATGAGGTGAATTGTAAAGTAGATGATGAAGGTGTCAATCTTTGTCCTTTTGTTGTTTATGATGAGGGTAGTAGGTTTCGCAATGTAGATCCAAAAAAGTTTGAACATGTAATGAACGAGGATGTCGAAATTCCAAGCATATCAAAACTTGGGTTGAAAAGGCCTTTCGAGATTTCCAAAAGCATCGTGGGTCTCTTGTTGAGTTCAACATCATTGATTTGTCAAACAAGAAAGATGTGACGTCATTTGTAAACATGTTTGTTCTTTTCATGATTCAGATTATGAAACAAGATAAGTCATTATATCCTCCAACTAGCATTTCTAACATGTTTCATGTGGTTGGTTGTCTCATATGATCTAGGTAATAACAACATATAGTAGAAAATGGTGTAGTCCTAAAACAACATTCAACATTCTCACTGATGTTGGTTATCACAAAGTGAAATTAACAATAGATTAGGTTATCATGCGATCTTGTAAAGCCAGACTCATACATACTATTACTAAGAATGACATTCGCACAATTGATCAAGAAGCTATAATGCTTGCTTTTGATCATTATTCATTGAAAACTTTTGAGAGATTGAATAACAAGTTTGTTTACTTGTGCATGTGCTTGTTCTTCATTCAAGTTAGTCGAAAGATGTGTCAGGTGGATGATTGCGACTTTGCCCTTCATGTTGTTGATGATTTTGGAGAGTTTTTACAATATATATCATCACCATCAAAGAATTGGAAAATGGATGTGAATCAGTGTGGTGTTGAGAACTAACATCCTATAATCAATTGCCCAAATCTGACAATGATTGAATGTTACAAAAAAATTGTGAAACACCAACTAGTTTGGAAGGAGGATGAAAAAGGTCCACACCTTTTCTTATTGGCTCCAAAAACTAAGGTGAAAGTGAATAACAATGTTTGGTTTGTGAAGCCACTAATGGGGAAAAACACCTTGGTTGCCACCACATGGCATGTGACACAAAATATTGAAAGTTGAAGGGAAACAAATTACAAACAAAACAAGTTGCACAATTAACATCACAAGGATGGAACACGCATCGGTTCTAATTGACTATGGAACGCAAAAAACTAGTCATTGGGATACTAAAAGTTACAACAAATATAATCAATCAAAGAAATTCATTGTGGATCCGATTATGCAACGAATCATAGCTAGTGAAACTTTGAATGGAAACAAATTAATGTATCAAGAGGCTTATGAAGAAGAATGTGCCAAGCATCAAACTCTTGTGATATGTTTTGGAATTTCCATTTACAAGATTGCATCCTATTATTTTTTGTTATTTATCAAGTTTGATTATGTAATTTTAACTAGTTATTGTTGCTTGTATGTATGTTTTGGTTATTTGTTTCTACGAAGTTAAATTGAAAGAGGTGGATTGTACTAAGGGAGGTGTATATGTAGAAATGGGACATATATCAAATACTAAGATTGGATAGAATTATTCGATCCTTCTCTCCTTCCACTCTCGAGTGGAGGGGATAATAAAAAGATGGGGAAAAAATTATTAAATTTATGTGATAAATTTAATAATATTTTCCCCATATGTTATATATATAAATTTTCAAACCCTTCCTTTTTTTTGAATGAATAAATTTAAGTTTTTCATAAATTCATTCAAGCAAAACATCTTACAATGTCATGATGCGCCCATTCTCATGGTAATTCCTTTAATTTTTTTAGCTTTTGGAAGTATTTTTGTAGGATACTTGGCCAAAATGTGACTTATTAGCTTGTCCTAGTACTATTTCAACTGATGAAATACTCTTCAACTTGATAAGGGGAGCCTTATGATGGGCAATCTCTCATGATGTTGGTAATCTCTCAAAGTAAGATTAAAATTTTGTATAATTATAACAATGAGGTTCTTTAACGCTATCAACTTGCGCACTTTGGTATGCAGAATGGCCATATTTTGTTTTGTGGGCTAGGTAGGATTGTGATATGGTAACGATTTATGTTCAACAACATGTTGTTGAACTTGGAGCGAAGCTAATAATTTGAATATCCTTAATCCTAAAAGACCTTGCTGAATACTACCTTGGTTTTGGCCTCCTTGAAACCAAGATCGCATTTTTGTTAAAATTTTGCAACTACCAATTTGATTACTTTTGTCAAGAAGGTTAGCAAGTCAACCTCAGTGATGACAAAGTTGTATGTATATTTTTTCATGTTTCCAACCATTTCATTTATGCCATTCAGCCAATCAATCAGGATTAGGCTGCAAAATTATGACTAGGCTCTGAAAGGGAATATAACAAAATATTATGATTCAATTGACCACCAAATTTTGATAAATAGAAGAAAAGATAAAAAACAAGGAATACGACTCATTTGGAAGGTGCTACGAGTGAGATACATGAAGACTACAAAAAAGAGCTGGACCCTCAAAAGTGTTTATGTACTATTAAGGTTCCAAATGTTCGGAAAGGTGTAAAGGTTGAAGACAACATGCCTACTACTAATTCAAATAATGATTTTTGGGAAACCCCAATTGAATTGAAGATGATGAATGATATGGTGGAGAAGCATGAAAAAAAATTAGCAAAAGGCATTTGAAAAAAACAATAAGCATATGAAAAAAAGGTGTTGATCAATACATGTAATAAGTCTCATCCGGGCTTTACTAATCAAAGTGGGCATCAATTTCGTAGTTGTTAGAATGTCAATGTGATGGTGATGGATCCAACTATGTTGGTTGGTCTTCTTAGAAATGGTAAGGTTCTTGATATTTCCTCCATGATGCCAAAGTTGCTAAACACCAACATTTATGATCCAAAGTGAAATTTTCACAAAACTTACAAGCCAATGAAGGTACATGAGAATTTGAATTGAAGCTAGTGAAATATTCTACAAGGCGTGATTCATTTTGATTTGGAAACATTGGAAATAAAAATCAGCCAATCTAACTCTAAAATATGAGTTCATTGAGCATGGGTGAAAATTGTTTCAAATATGCTAAATATTTTTTAAAAATAAAATAAAACAAATGTTCATTTTTTTCTATGGAACCTTTATTGCATATTTTATCATGATGTTAATTAATGGTCTGAATTTATAGTAATCTAATTGGATTTTTAAAAATAGTCATCATAATTTATGTTTGGACTCCGATTATGGTTTTTAATTAATCGAAAATGTATAGTTTAAAAAGAGGTTTAAAGAAATTTATTAAAAAACAGTTGTAAGGAAAAGAAATGGAAATCTTCCCAAAAAAAACCCTCATGAGACCCTAAGGCAATCCACCATAATGGTCAAATTCCCATATTTGATGTGCCTTACAAATACACTATTCATTTCATTGGAGTGCTTTATGGGTTGATAACTTACTTGATGAAATTCCAATCATCTCTGCAGGTTAATAATTATTGAAAACTCAACACCGAGTTCATAAGAGTCTTGTTCATTCTTTGGATGCTACCCACTAAGCAAGTAGGCTTTTTGCCATTTAAAAAACAATCCATAACCACTAAGTAAGAGTTATTAATAACCATATTCATAACTAGGTGTTTCTCAATAATTGACCAACACTGATTCAAATCACTTTTTTTTTTATTGTTTATTTATTTATTTATATATATTTTTGGTGTTCCCTAAATACATTTAGGGTTTTTCAGAGTGATAATGGAATCCCAATCATCTAGGGAAGTTTTTATGGAAATTATTAAACACTGAAAATTCAATGCTTCGATTCATGAGGGTCTAGTTAGTTCATTGGGTGTTACCCATAAAGTGGATAAATTCTTTACTTGGTTTATTAAAAATCATAAATCATTAATAAATAAATTATTAATAGCCATATTGATAACCATGTGTATTTTCAATAACTTGTCAACACTGGTGTTTAGGTATAAGAACTTGACTTGACCGGATCTAAATATTAGGAACTTGATGTAGATTTTTATTAGTGAACCATTGATATTGAGGTAAAACTCGAAATTTTTTATTCGCTTATTTTTATTGGAGGAAATTGTTGGGGACCTCCTTAGGTTTTGGTGTTTTAGATAGGAACTATTAAGGTTTAGGGTTTCTCTTATCACTTTGATTAAAAAATCATTTTCATGAGTGATCATAGGATGGTAAAATTTAGAGCATAAATCATAGCTTCCATATCATTTTTCAGTTACAAACATATTTTCAATATGCAAATATGTGATATGTACTTTGATGTTTTTTTTTTGGGTTATTTATGTAAAGTTTTGTGACAATCTATGATGCATAGGAAAATTGAACGATAGAATCAATCAATTTGAAACAAATGAATACTTTTGAAATCATAACCCTAAAGCTTAACCATATCCAAAATTGCATTCACTTCAACAACCCTAAATCCTATACTTGATATAACCAACATAAGTTTTTTTTAAAAAAAAACCTGTACTCACATGTTCTGAAATATATTTTTAAAAATTCAAAACTCTACCCAAAAGGATAACCAAAATTACAAAATTCAAAACTCTACCCCAAAGGATAACCAAAATTACAAAATTCAAAACTCTACCCGAAAGGACAACCAAAATTTATAAAATTCAAAACCTTACCCAAAAGGGTAACCAAAATTATAAAATTCAAAAAACCTTTCCCAAAAGGGTAACCAAAATTGTAGAATTCAAAACCTCACCCAAAAGGGTAACCAAAATTATAAAATATGAAAGTGGAGAGATAGCTATGTGCCACCTCGTGTTTTTATGACTACACATCTCATGTGCGTGGCAGAAAGCATGAGCACTTCACGCAATGTTGGCTTAACCCGCATCTCAACATCGGATGTGTGATGTGATTCCATCCATTCAAGCTCTCTCTACGACCTGATCGATCGATCCCCAGTGGGCTTTGCTGCTGTGATCCGGTTGATGTTTTCATCCATCCAGCCATCCATCCATCCACACTCTCTTCGACCTGATCGAGTGTGGGCTTGCTTGCCTGCTGTGAGACGAAGACGTGGGCCGGAAGAGGACAGAACGAACACCCCGGAGCTTGAGTGCATAGGCGATGGCAACATCGAAATCGGTATTGGTGATCAACTCCGGCAGCTCATCTCTCAAGTACTCTCCTTTCCCTCTTTATTGTGCATATCTTTTTTTTTAAAGGTTTTTCTGTTTGTTTGGGGATCTCTTTTGCAACTTTCTCCCGAGCTTTCTTTGATTTGCTCTCCTTTTCTGCTGTTTCTCTGTCTCCGTTTCTCAATTTCCAGGGGGTTGTTTCTATCATGATAGCAATTAAAAGTTCAGAGTCATGCACATGTCTTTGGATTTTTTCTTCTTTCTTTAGGAATTCTTTTCTCTTGCTCCGCTTGACTGCTCGAACTGATGATTGCTTTCGACTCCTGCTCTCATTCCGCTGTTTAGCGAGCACATCATTTATTTTTAGGTCTCTTTTTCAACTTTCTCCCGAGATTCTTTGATTTGCTCGAGGATCGGATTTCGGAAGCTTCTCTCAGTTCAATTCCGTTCAGAGTATCGTTCAGAGTCGTTTGTTCCAACTTTCTATTCTTTTCTTACTTGGAACCCTCTCTCTCTATGTCAGGGTTTTTGGGACGCAATTTTGGAATGCGTGTCTCATGCATATCTTGCCTTCTACAATTTCTTTTCATACCTGCAGTCTGTCTGTCGGTGTGAAAATAGTTCCCTATCGTCTGTTTGTATTGTTGTTTGAAAATTTTTAATCTTATATTTTCAAGTGTTGGTGAATCTTTGTAGGATTGTGCATGCTCAAGCAGTCCTATGAAAATGTCTGTCCTGTGACACTTGGATTGAATTCTGTTTTCTTCAGTTCTGTCAAGAATTATATGCTATAGGCTGGGGGTTTAGTGCCATAATCACAGCTAGAGCTAAATGCAATTTCTAAGTGTCAATCAGCTCCTGCGCATGTGAAGATGTTGAAGGCTGGGTGCTTGTTTATGATAATATCCGAAGCAAAATAAGAATGGGAGCAATTAATGTCAAACTTTGGTTTTCAAACTTTTGATTTTCAGGTATGCATTGTTTGACCTTGGCAAGACAGCAACATGCATTTATCAAGGCTTGGTTGATGGAATTGGTACCTCCAAAAGCTTCATTTCACACAGGAATGTCCCAGCTTCCCATGACATCAAATTGCAGGTGGGCATTGCATCACCAGCCTTTGATTTTGCAATCAAATCAGGAATGAACTTTTACATACATGGTCTCTCTATTGCCATTTGCTCACAAAAACTTCCCATTGCAACTGCTTGTCTTCTGGGACCTTGTATGGCGAGGTGAAACCTCAAAGGCTCAATTTTCAGCTCATCATGAGGAACATAATGTATGGAATCATTTGTGTAAACATTTTTTTTTATGTTCCAATCTCTTCTACTGTTGCTTGGAAGAGAAAAACTGGTGGAGAGTTTTTATTCTCGACCCATCCAAACAAATCATGAACATTTTTTACAGGCAGCAGACTGTACAGACCATAAACAAGGGCTGAAGAAGGTGCTGGAGCTACTTAATTTTGGCAAAGGCTACAGTGGAATTGCAGCTGTCGGGCACCGAGTTGTGCATGGAGGGGAGACTCTTACAGAGCCCACTATTATCACAGATAGAGTGAAACGGGCTATTGAGAAAGCCATCCCACTTGCACCCCTTCATAACCCTCCAAACCTCCAGGTATGAAAGCCTGTGATTGATAAAAGAGCTTGCTTCATTCATATTCTAACTTAATAAGTGTTGCAGAGGAGATATGTGGCAGTAGCAATCAAGCCTTCAGTTTCTCTGCAGGCCCAAAACAGGTTTAACAATCATATACTCTTCCTGTTAGACTTTGAACCGATAGTACAGTTGTATCCTTGTGCCGAGTGTAGATTTGAGATGAGAATGTAGGGTCTAGTAGCCAACAAGCACAGTTGAAAGCGTGAATGGTGGAATGTCCAAAACAACTAGAGATGAAACCTTTATTGTGTTGTATACCAAGAGTGATAGAGAGGTGGCATATGTATTAAAAGATGTCAGCACACATTCAAGGGTCCATTGAGGAAGGTGGCTCTTGTTGTCTTCTCAAGTATTCAATCAGGATGACTTTCACAAAAAGTGAAACTCAGAAACACACATTTGTATCTATGCTAAGAAAAGTCATGTGCATCCAGGGAATAAGGGATGCTGAGGAGATTTTTGATTGTCCACAAGTGGCTGTATTTGACACAGCATTCCATGGAACAATGCCCCCCAAAGCATACCTGTATGCAATCCCATTCCAATTCTACAAAGAGCTGGGTGTTCGGCGCTATGGATTCCATGGAACAAGTTATGAATACCTTCTGGGACAGACAGAAAACGTTCTCAATAAGCCCAAGGATGACTTAAACTTGATCATTTTCCATCTTGGAGCAGGGGCAAGCATGGCAGCAATTAAGCAGGGGAAATGCATAGACACCACTATGGGGTTAACTCCACTACAAGGCTTGGTAATGGCCACCCGGTCTGGTGATATTGATCCTGCTATTTGGCAAATGCTAGCAACAGAGAAGGGGCTAAGTAATGAAGAAATAAGCACTATGTTAAATAAGGAGAGTGGCATGTTTGGGCTTTGCGGAGAAAAAGACATGCGAGCTGTATGGGATGCAATTGAAGAAGGAAGCAAGCAACACTTATTAGCCCTTGATGTTTTCATACACCGCATAAGGACATATTTGGGTGCATATTTGGTGCACTTGCAAGGGCAGGTTGATGCCTTAGTTTTTAGTGCAGGAATAGGTGAGGCATCAGCCCGAACAAGGACATGCATTTGTGAAGGGCTTGAAGGGTTTGGAATTGAAATTGATCCAGGAAAAAATACAGAAGGCAAGAGCAAGAAGCCAATGCAGATTCACAAGGAAAGTTCTAAAATCAAAATTCTGGTCATTCAAACAGATGAGGAGCTGCATATTGCACAGCAGACATTACAGGTTATAAATAGTCATCATCAAACAACTTCCAGGGGAGCATAGGTATTCAAAGCTGGAATGCACCTGAGCAATAAGTAGTTGATGGCAGTGTGCATTTCATCTCATCTTTGGTGGGCAGCCAGTTTCAAATCAATATCTCGTTGGGAAGCAAACTACAGTTTGGTAACTCATCTTGACAAATTTCTTTCCTGGCATTAAATTATGTGAATGATAAATCTATCTTGGTACATATGTTGTTTACAATGTAATTTTAGGGGAAAGATATTGAGAATCTGTGTACCAGGTGCCATGTACTAGGTTTGATTTCTGTACCAATTTGCTAATCTAGCCTGCACATTATGATGTGAAAGTATGGAGTTTGCGATTTGAACATGGAACTTGAGATGGATTTGCATGTATAAGGTCAGTACTGTGAGTAAGATAGCTTTTGTGGTCTTCAAGTCAGATCAGTTGGAGTTTCTGAAGACAACTCAGGAAATGTGGACTTGGAAACTGAAAGAGGCAGCAGCCTAGGAGACTTCTCTCACAACTGAGCTAAAATGCAAGGTTGGACAAGAATGACTGTTAGATGAATGCATACAGATGGATGGATGAAGCAACGATGGAATAATATTGGCCTTATAACTCCTTTCATTCTGCTCCCATTAAACTGTAATCACTTTCATTGCAGTTGAACCGAGTATTCCTTATATGCATTGGCCTGAAGACTGAAAGTGGATACAGGAATTTGATCAAAAAGACCTCACCTTTTGGATTTCCAACTGTATTTTTCTTTCAAGTTTTGTAGTGGTATGATAGGTACATCGTCAATGTCTGGGCTCAAGTGAAGTAGTACATTGGATTTGTCACTCAAATAATCTTATAATTGGGCTCAATACAGTAAAAAGAAGACAAGAAAACTAAACTAAATGCTCAAAATCCAAAGCCTTAATATTCAATGCTACGATTATGATGGACAAAAGCTCAACAAGCAAAAGCTCAAAATTTCCAAGTAAAAATTAAAAGAACATGTTCTCCAATTGTGAATTATGAAATTGATGGAAGTTGCAATTTGCATTTTTATGAAAGTTGGATCATCATTGTCATCATTGCCATTAGTAATGTGAACATGTAGTGCAAATAAATTTTTTGGTCAAAGCTCCACATCACCTTCCAAACCAAAAACATGTTGACTTTAGTAGATCATGAAAAACACACAACAAGAGGGTTTGAAAAAGCACAATTTTTTGGGTAAAAAAATCGTTGTGTTAACAATTGGAACTAAATTCTTAAAACATGTTGCATGTTACTTGAGTCACAATGTAACATGTATACCTATCTACCAATTGAAAACATTCAACACATGTTCCCCGATTAATATGCAGCATGGTATAATAGGATTTAATGTGTTATAATATGTTACATTAGTTTTTTTTTGGTTGCAAATTTACTACATAAAAAATTGTGTACATTATATGTGATATAACAACTAGGATTATATTCTTATAACACATGTAACATGTAGACCATTGTTATACAAGTGTCATAGCCTAAAATAATGATTCAAAAAAATTGTGCTATAAGAGATGACATCGTCTAACTCATCCATTTGTTGGCACATTTTATGTATTCAAATCCATGTTACATTATGGTCATTATAATTGTGATGGTGATGTTAGTATCATCTCAATAGTCATTAGTACCCATCAAGGCAACTTTTGAATAAGCCATTGTTCACCTTAGTAGATCTTAGGGCATTATGGTCTATAAAGCAAATCATTTTCCCATATGCTATCCCCCACCATTGTAAATCACACTCACATTTGAGTGCATTCTTTCTATAATCTCTTAGAATTTGAATACTTAAAAGACCCAACTTCTTGCAATAGGTCTATTTGCTCAAACTCACAAATGTGTTACATGGTTTCCTTTTGGTCTAAAAGTAGACTTTGTCACCTAACCCTTATTTAACATTAGTTAAAACAATATTAGACTATTAGGAGTTCCATTGAGTTTTCATTCATTCATGTCATTTTAAAAGATGTCTATTAACATGCATATATGTTTCCTAGTTAGGGAGTGTTTTGATGGCCTTTGTCTTATTAAATCACCCATCACATGTGTTATGTTATTTACCTTCTTCTTTCACATTCTTAGACCTTTTTTTCATACTTTGGCTATTTTACAAGTTTTGAGGTGCCTTTTAGGTCCAAAATCCTTTGATAATTTGAGTGAACTTTTAGTCTATAACAAGTCTAGCACATTAGTGAAAGGATTCATTTGTATAGAATGTGTCAAACAATGCATTTCTTTTGAAAAGTGATGGGACCAAGTGATGTTATTGGAAGATTTGAAGCAATCAATTCTCATTGTTTGAAATGGATACCAACACCCATAGAATTAGTTGAGAAAGGAGGAAATGTCATTTTTAGTGTAACTTGTGAATTTGCCAAGGAGCTTATATGGGAAGGACATAGAAAAAGGATATGGTAAAAATAGGATTGCAAGAGGGACAAATAGTTGAGGTTGATGGTGCTCATCAAGATCAAGTCACTATGAACTCAAGAGAATGGGTATAATTGGGTTCTTTCAAGAGTGTAAACTTCTATTTGGAGTTGTACTTGACTAATCAAAGTGATCAAGAAAGGATTTTGAAAGGAAATGTATCATTGAGTTCTTTTCACAATAGCTAGTTCCACACATTGTACTTTTCATAATGGAAGATGTTGGTTTCAAACAAACATTAATCACAAAGTTGGTTCCACGAATGAAGGTTCTTCAATTTCATCTATTTTGTGAATATAAGGGATGGGAACACATAATTAAAGGACAACTTGGTTGTCAAATGATTGTCGAAAACAAATATTAGAAAAAAATTCATGAATTGGTTATCTAAGGATTGAAATGGGTTTCTCTAGTTGTCAAAATGGGGGCACGTATTACAATGGAGCTAGGGGATATTGTTCCAAGTCCTAATTTGGAATACAAAGGTGTTATCTTTATGTTTAGTGAAGGTGTTGGAAAAGACCCACCGAGGAATGGGCCATTGTTATTCTTGAAGAACTCGTGACATATCATGCATTTGCCATTATAATTGCAATGCAATTTCTAGATGATTGGTTTGGGGAGTTTTTAAAGGATAAAGTCATTTTTAAAAAATCAAGTTATAAAGGGTAGTCTACAAGGACATGCAAGGGAGAAAAACAAGAGAGTTGAAATGTATTTGTAGAAAACATTTCAATGACAACATGCAAATCGAGGAGTTAGAAAGATTTCCTTGTACACCAAAATGATAGACATCTTTGTTGGTCTTGCCTTAGTAGGCAAGGATATTGTGTTTGGATTCATTATAGAGTATAGTAGCTTAAGGGATTTTGGGCCCCAAGGTAGTAGGTCTATTTTTATGTGAGGATTTTTGAAATATGATATTTTGGCTTGTGTTGAAACTGGAGGTTAGTTATAGAGTTATAATATCTTGAAGGATTTTGGTTTCTTTTAGAGGATTTTTTTGAAGATTATATTTTGGCATGGTGAAATATTTGAATTTTCATAATTCTTCTTTTGGCTTAAGATAAATGTAAATTTGGCAAGGCCACAATGTGACACAACCCTTGTTTAACTTGAGAGTTCCTCATTTTGGATCAGTTAGTTGGTTCTTGGGCTCTTTTGTTGTTTGGACATAGTATCCCACTATAAGTTTTCAGCAACTATGTTTTTTGGGTGCTTTTCAACATCATGACTAAGACTTCATGTTACTTCTAGAAAGGTGACAAATGTTTTGCACTTGTTGTTGTGTTATTTTCAAAGTGTTTGTTGTGGAGTTTTCAATAGTTGAAAAGTCATCGAAGTGTATAAAAGTCACCTACAAGGAAACTAGTGATGGTCGATATTTGTAAATCATTGCCAAGAATGCATGTTTTTCCAACCAGGGATTAGGCTTGCAAAAACTTAGTTTACTTGCAAATTTAAGTTGATTAATTTGCCCTAAGAAGTTCAAAATTCCACATTCCTAAGTTTTTCCGGGGAAGAGTTAATGCCTCCCTGGTGAATCCCAACAAATCTAGTTGTTAGTCTTGAAAAATGTTGAGTAGATTGACCAACTAGTTTGATAAACTAGTTACATACCTACTTTGCAATGGTGGACTGGTCTAAAGAAATCTCCTCGATTTCCACCAATTTTTGTATTTTACCCTACTTTGTAATTTCCTTAAACTTCGACAATTCAAACAAATAATTTCTAGAAAATTCAACATTTTCAAAAATTATTTAATTACTGTTGAACCTGAAAAGGTGCTATGGGGACTGTGATCATTTTGCCTTTCAAAAATACATCAAGGAATACAAAAAAGGAAGAACTTTGTGATCAAAGAAGAGTGGCAAATTACTTGCTCCTTCCTTCACATTGTGCAATCCCCAATCATATGGGGCTTGCAAAATCTCTTTTCGGTGTTGTCATCCTCTTCCACAATCAAGCTCCATGTGGCCCTCCAGTACAGCCAATGCATGTGATATTTTACACATTTGTCACATGAGACGAGAAAGACATACATACAAGTGGGAACCCAAGTATGTGTTATCAACACAAGAGTAAGTGTTGAGCATAATGAGCACAGAGTTGGGAATCTCCCTCAGTAAAAAACCATGAGCAGATTGATTGCATGACATACTCCCCCAAGCTTTAGAGGAGGAGAAACAACAATGACAAAAACAACAACAAGAGGGTGTTGAAAAGTCAAGCATATTCCTTCATGGAAATCTGCAAATCAAAGCCAGTGACCTACAAACATGAAAAAGGGTGTCAAGATTGTTGTCAAACTTTGCGGAATTGACTGCCTGCAAAGACAATCAAGGTGGTCATTACAGCAGAATAGATGGGTTTGGGTGCACGGCGCACAATTGGACCCACAAGTGGAAGTGATTCAGCACCAGGCCTGCTCCACACAACTATGGTGGGGATCACAATTGAGAATATCAGTATGTTGGCGCTCACACGAGCTGATACATTTTTGGTGAACTTTTCCAGAAATGCTGCAAATTCGGTGCGGTCCAGCATCCCGTCCTCATTCCTGTCAAAAGTCTGTGACAGACCCACCAAAGGTTCCCAATTCATAATCAGCACATGTCCCTCCATTGCTAAAGTAACTATATTTCTGCAATTTGCTATTTCAGATGTAGTCCAAGGAGTTGCAACCATAGGCACCAAAAGCAAAAAAAACACAGCAATGTGTGTTGTTAGAACAAAAAAAGAGGTGACGAAAAGAAGAAGGGTTGCACCACACCTCCAAATACTCCTCCACCTCTTCTCTTGTTGGTGGGTCATTGAATGGGCCTGGCAGCTTCTTGTTAATATCACTGTACATATGTCAGAGATGCAAGGTTTCATGAACCACTGATGAAATCTCTTGCAGAAATCTCTTGCAGTAACCAGCTTGGATCACACATGACCCATTCACATATGTTAGGTCTTCAAATCTTAGTTTGAAGAATGTATTGGAATTGCTCTATTTCCTGAAGCTAGAAGGGGAAGATGTATGGAAATATGATAAGACTTGAGATTCATTTCACATTATGACTGTAGAGGAAACAATATGTGTGAAAATTTGCAGAGAAATCTCCAGAACAACAATTGCAGATTAGGACAACAATCACAGATTTCTTCATTATACTTCTGCTAAAGCTGGCAAAGAAACAAGAGAAGAGAATGTATTACTTGTACACCAGCAAGATGGCACAGTAAAGGTCCTGCAATCCAAGTTTCTGAGAATCGCTGGTACTTGTAAAGCGATCCCAGACTCGATCAACAATCTTCTTCACTTGCGGATTCTTCTGTTCCTTTGCTGCCTCACATCCACCACCACCACACACAACCACACATGAACCTCAACACTTACAAATTCTTCTGTTCCTTTGCAGCCTCACATCCACCACATACAACCACAATCAACCTCAACAGTTCAGCTACAGACGTAGGAAACAAAGTATGACAAAATGATAGAAGCTGTGTGGCAGGCAGTAACTAGTGTGACAAAATGGATCAAACCCTAATTTTCGCCTCCCCTTCTCCTTGATTTCAGCTTCTGTCAGTTCATCTTCTATGCCTTGCAATGTCATAAGGTTAAAACTTTCCTTGCAAACCCTGAAGAGTTTTGAAGAGTTTTGAAATGAATTTGAAATGGGTTCTTGCAATCTCAGCTCAAAAACTTAACTGCAAAATCTGAAGAGTTTTGAAATGAGTTTGAAATGGGTGATGGCAATCTCAGATCAAAACCTAGCTGCGAACTCTGAAGAGTTTTGAAATGAGTTTGAAATGGGTTATAGCAATCTAAGTTCAAAACCTAAATGCAAACTCTGAATTTTTTTTTGAAACGAGTTGGAAATGATTTCTGGAATCTCTCTCTCTCTCTCTCTCTCTCTCTCTCTCTCTACTGTTGCAAAAATCTTCCCATACAGAGAAGAATAAAGTTTAGATATTCATAGTTATAAAACCCTAAGTCTCGTCAGTGGCAAAATGAAGAACTAAAAACCATGTAGTAGGGATATGCAAACATGAAAGCTTGACTTCGTTGAATCAAAGTTAAAAGCAGCTCTTGTCTTTCAATTCACCGAGGATGAATCCATTTCTTTTTGAGTAAATTCTCAGAACCACTCAGAGGTAGGTGTGAGCATAATAAGTCTTCAGGAAAATTGTCATTGCCAGACAAGAGGACTAGAAGAAGTTTTGAGGACAGAGATGCTCACACTTGAGGTTCCCCATGGTCAAGAGCTTGAGCTTCCTTCCTCTGGACCTCCCACAAAGCAAAACTCAGCTCAACATCTCCAAATGCATCCACAACACAAACAAAACCTGCTCATAACTACGCCAGATGTCCAAATCCCATGTACAGCAACAAAACCCTGTGATCTTCTTCACGTGTCAGATGGGTCCCATGAGACAAAAAAAGTTTCTGAGTGTGGGAGAAAATTCGGGGAAGAACACAGTCAGGAGGAAAAAGAAATCCTGTCAGCCAAGAAGACAAGGGAGCCAGCAAACAATGTATAGGAACTAATCAATATAACTAAGAATAGGTACTACTAATAATATTAAAGCAATTTTAGTGATAAAAAGTCTTTGTCACATTTGGGAGATGATGATAAAGTTGTTTGGTTTTTTTTTCAGGATGGAGTAAGTTTGGCACAAAAACTACTAGCCTAGACTTGAGGATCTTGCAACAGGAAATCAAATGGAATATCACATGATGCAACCCTGCAAAACTTTATTTATAAACACACCACAGATTTGGAAAATGTACAAAGGAATAAGAAGAAGGAAAAGTGAGAATTTACAGGACGTCAAGTTAGCTCAAGCTAGATGTCAAAATCTCCCAATGTCGAAAACTGACCGCCTGTAGATCCTATATAAGTACTGATGAAGAAGAAGCAGAGTTGTAATCTGTATGTTGTACAAGAAGTTGCCTTGATTTGTCAGTACCTATACAATTGATGTGGGCAGGCGTGCTCATGCACAGATCATTCAAACTGGTTGTGAGTCTCATGCCTTTGTGAGCAGTTGCCTGGTTGACATGTATGCCAAATGTGGGAGCATGGAGGATGCCTGCAGAGTGTTCAATAAGAGTCGATCATGTGATGTGGTCACATTGAATGTTATGATATTTGGACTTGTGAAATGTGGGAGGGGCACAAGGCACCTGCCCCAGGACTGTTTTGACAGATGCAACAGGAAGGTGTGCGACCAGCTGCCTTCTTTTGTGGGGGTGCTGAATGCATTTGCCAGTATAGTTGCGCTTGATGAGGGCAGGCATGTTCATGAGCAGATTATTGAAAGTGGGCGGGACCCAAATGCCTTTGTGGTGAGTAGCCTGGTTGACATGTATTCCAAATGTAGGAGCATGGAGATGCAGAGAGTGTTTAACAGGATGCCATCTCGAGATGCAGTTGCCTGGACATGGCATCCATGGGCATGGTAAGGAAGCTCTTCAACATTTTGAACGGATGTGTGAAGAAGGTGTACAGCCAGATGATACCACTTTTATGTGTCTTCTTTGAGCTTTGCAGCCATACAGGTTTGGTGGATGAAGGCCTGCGTTGTTATTCTTCAATGAGCACAGTTTACATGATTTCTGGAAAATTGGAACACTATACCTGCATGGTTGAGCATGGTTGACCTTCTTGGTTGTGCTGGCCATCTACAAGAGGCAGCAAATATGATCAAGGCCATGCCTGGTAAACCAAATGTGGCTGTTTGGAAGGCTTTGCTGGGTGCTTGCAGAATTTGTGGTAATGTGGAGATGGGAGAATGTGTGGCTAAACAAGTTCTTGAACTGGAGCCTGAGAATGTGGAGGGTTATGTGCTGCTATCAAATGTGTATGCTGCTGCTGGCAACTAGGATCTCAGTAAGAATGTTGAATGGCAGAGAAAGGAAAGAGGTGTGAAGAAACAGCAAGGTCACACCTGGATTGAAGTGAATAATGAGGTGCATACCTTTGTATTGGATGACAAAAGACCATCATCAGATTGTTGAAATCCATGCAGAACTGAAGAGATTGTCAGGGCTGACACATGATGCAGGGTATGTGGCAGATACTAATTTTGTGCTGCAGGAAGAAGAAAAGGTGTCTCATTTGTGTCACCATAGTGAGAAACTCACTACTGCATTTGAGTTCATCAACACAGTACCTGGTACTCCACTCTGCATAGTCAAGAATCTAAATCTGAGGTTTGTCATGATTGCCAAACTTCTGCAAAGTTCATTTCAAAGATAGTTGGGAGAGCAATTATGGTGAGGGATGCAAACCACTTTCATCACATTGAAAATGGTATTTGTTCTTGCATGGGCTACTGGTGATGCCAGTAGTCATGTCTTGTCAGTTACTGGAGTAGGTTAATTTTGTTTGTAACATATCTAGTAATATTATAATGTCGTCATAGTCAAACTTGGCTAAGGGTATGGCTGCTGCAAAGATTCTGTCATGCAAGAGACTGAAGTTTTTGGGAACAGAAAGAGCTTAGCCAAGGAACTTAATGGTGAACATCTGACCAAGAAGGATGGTGGGGGAACGACAGCAATTGTCTAGGTGGTGTGATTGTGTCAGTGTGCTTGGAGTTAGGGTGTAGCATTACATGGCAGAATGTCAAGGCCCAACAAGCCTACAGCCTTGCTAATGATACCATGCTTCTGCAAGCCTATCATTCCAGTTCTCTGGGGGCAAGAAATAGGACCTGGCTTCCTCTGTGAGCCTGCTTTTGCTGCAGCCTCTGATGGCAGCTCCATCAAAGAGACAATCCAACACTAATTGTTAGAGCCTTCTTGAAGGTAGATATCCTTCAGCAGTGTTTTCCTTTTACATGGTAACACGCAGCATCAGCAGCAAACATTGTCTTTCAACTTTCAGTTTCGGTTAGGGGAACCGTGTACTGAAATCCATATACGAGATGGGTTTCCAGATTCATATCATTTCACTACTTAGAGTTTACGCAATGGGTGAAATGCAGTAGTTGCAAAGAAGTGCGGTAATGTAATAATACTATTGCATGAATACTGAGCTGCACCTGTTGATGTCAATCATTCCCCCGTGCTTGTGTCTCCATCTCTGTTTCCTTTCTACCAAAAGGATTGCATATTTTAGCAAGCATCAAGCTTGACTCCAAAGCTATTAATGCATATGGAATCCTTAGAAGATGGCAATGGTTGTAGACACAAATGAGAAGATGGGTCAGAGAAATGCATTCCTCAGAATTGCTATTAGGCTAAAACAGGATACTTCTTCCTTGCATTCAATGGAAGTGTTGAAGCTATAAAAATCATTAGGTTGAATGTTTGAAGCATTTGAGAGGGGGGATGTCACAAAAATGAACTGAACAACTTGATTGAGAAATTAGCTAGGGTATGTGGAGGCCACCGTATATTCATAACTAAACATCTATTATCTGTCCTACAAAAGAGGACAGATATTAGAGTTATCCATAAAGTAACCCTGTCTTCACCCTGTCTTTGGGCCTCCTTTCACCCCCTATCCCCTCTTTCTGCGGTCTCCGCAAAGTATGGAAATTTTATTAAATCGCAGTATGAAAAACTCAGCATTCAATGCACGAGGTTCGAGGGTAAGTGTAGCGGTTGTACATGTAGGAGCAATGAAAATATATGTAACAGCAGTGGAGGCGCTCAGGAAAAAGGAAAGACAGGATGAAACTTAGTTTACTATCAAAATTGATGGTTTTTCTGAGTTTCACCTTTCCCCCCCTCTTGAATGCTAATGTACTTTTTTGCAGGTTTTTTGTTAATCTCACCCTGTGTATGGTTTTTGGTGCTATGTTTTCCTTATTTTATGGATAACTCTATTGGAGTTACTCTTTAAAAGTGCCTACGAGTAAGCATAAGATCATTTGCACACTCTTTAGGAGTAGGTGTAACTATGACAAGACAGGAAGGCAATCGGATAATGCTCTTATGTGAACATGGCAAGTTTTTAGGGTTTTATTTTTTATTTTCAGCGGTCATCAACTTTCTGAATGTTAATAGTGAAAATTATTCTATCATTGTTTGTTAGCTGCAACAATTATTGTTTCAAAAAAGCTTGTGAGCATGGGTAGGAAGTTTTGTTTGTTTGTGTGTTATGAACAACAAATTGACACCAAGTTACGGATGGTTTAGGAAGTTGGAGCATTGAATAGAGGTTTGCATAGTAGGATGGTGGAAAACATGATAAGAAAAAGAATTCGGGAACAATGCAAGCAGGCTTTTTTTCTTTTTTCATCAGTTTCAGGAGATGATAGGTTAGACTTGTTGTGATTAGTAATTATTAATTTTCGTTGCGCCAATGATTACACTATGGCAAACAATATGTCCCTAGTAATTTAAATTCTATAAGGGGTTGATGCTGAGGATTGATGATGAAAAGAAGGAAGTCTGAGTTGTAGAAAAAAAGGCATGTAGAGAAACAAGTATGCATTTATAAATGGGAACCTTTGTTGCATCTCTCTTTAATCCATGTCGTAAGACATATGTATGAGTGAATGTTATAAGCTTCAATGGGGTGTTCTTGGGTTGGGCTAAATGAGATAAATGAGGACAGGAGTGGGAAGTTCATAGAAATATATCTACAAACTATACATGCACAAAAAAATTTGTCTTTCCTAAATCGTTTTAAGTAAACCTGGTATACATCATTCATACTTTGATCCAAACATGGAAATCCAAATGTTTCTGATGCTAAGGTTTATCAAATAAAGAACTTAATGATCCTCTACATTGTTACATTTATTGGAGAAGGGTTAATAGCTCATATGGATTGAAAGAACTTTGAGAGTTCTGATTTCAAGCTATACCTCAGTAGATTTTAGTTTTTTAATGTATGGTTTTGTACATGGCAACTAATTGTTTGCTACCATTATGACAAGTTTGCGAGATTTCACATGTATGTAACAATTTGCAATTCACATATAAAATATTAAACCTTGTTTTGACAAAAAAATAACACCCGTGGAATTTCTAGTAACATTGGGTTTATAGTTCTCAACTATGTAAGTTGTTGGAATTAATAGTGTTGTAAAATTCCTAGGCTTTATGTTTCTACTTTGAGTTTCTTATGCACAATATATTGATTTTTTTCACCTTTCTTTTGGTTACATAACCTCTATTTCCAATGTGTAAAAGCTCGTATTTGCCTTGGGCTTTACATTTGGTAAAGGTCACAAATGGGGACATTCCCAAAATTTGGGCCCATATTTGGTTATACATTGTCTTAGGCCCCTTGTTTTGGGAATGCCTCAACCCACCTTAGTAGGGCTTTGCATTACACTAAAACCCCCTCCTTGTCCTCTTTTTTATCCCAAACTTATTTTCTCCTTCATAGGAAACGTAAGTTGATTAATGAAACCATTTCAAAATTTAACAATGTTAAGGACTTCAACCTTTCCCTTCCCACCCTTGGGCCCTTAAAACCTCATCCAGTGGCCTTACCTTATAATTGAGTGATTGGTAATTAGCAGCATTTTTCTTAATTGGAAAAATTGACCCAAAATGTGAAATTAGAAATTAAAATTTTGAGAAAGAAGTGTTTTTAAAAGTTTTTGGTTGCTTGAAGTGAAAAAAAATAAAAAATAAAAATGTTAGATTCAAATATTTGATATTGATTATGTAGCCAAAATTATAGAAGGATGATTTTAAAAATAAATTAAATTTCTGGTTTCCTAGGGTTGACAGCCACTTTGGCCACAAACAAAAATTCCTTAAAAAAATTTTTTTTTGAATAATAATAACATCAACATTTTTTGGAATAATTATTTGGAGGTGGGGTGGGTTTGGCACTAGGCATGTAGTTCTTACTTTTGGAATATGTCTAATTATGCAATTTTTTTAATTAAAAAAAATTGGTGGATTAAAAGGCATGTAATTGATATAAGTGGTTATTTTTTATTGGTCGTACAGTGCTAGTAAAAAGGAAATAAAATAAAATAAAATCAGTTTTGGGCTAGGTCGAATGGGGAACCGGATCCGGTTGGGAATTGGACTCGCGTATGAATTTATTTTAAAGAACCTAGAACCAAGGGGCAAAGTGAACCAGTAGCCACTAATGCACCAGTTGGTCGTTCTATCCACTGGATGGGGTGCATTTTTTCATTTGGCACCAAAATGGGGTTCATCACAGTCCATTTTTTTTTGTTGCTGACCACTGTATCTTTTTTTTTTTTTTTGGTTCTTGGCCATTTTTCCCATGGACCTGACTTGCCACCCTGCTCACTTTCCTACCTCCTAAGTCCTGCACCAACCTTCGTACCTTATTTATTATCCCCTACTGACATAGCTACATTAATAACTAATTATGCTATTGACCTAGCGACCTAGCTACTGTACTAACCACCTACCCTGCTAACCTAGCTACCTTATTAATTACATACCCTACTAACTTGCCTATCTACCTCACTACCTGTCTATCTATGTTTTTTTCATAGTCAAATATTTAATTAACTACCTACTTAATTTTTTTCACCCCCCTTGTCAATCCTACCTATCAATTTATTAAAGTTCGCCTTAGTTTATGGATGATGAACATAAGTTCCCATATGTAAATATTTTTAAAAAATTATAGTGGAAACAATGCCATAATTGCAGCCATTTTGGTTTAGTTTATGCATATTTTATTAAATTTTGTTCACCTAATTTATTATTGAATGGACATTACAATACATCTTTTCATGTA